>Ga0163161_10000085_pt1 | contig 93534 bp, 82 predicted proteins | sample S45metaG_FD_129847 | JGI IMG/M metagenome (GOLD analysis project Ga0163161, IMG submission 129847) | Switchgrass rhizosphere microbial communities from Kellogg Biological Station, Michigan, USA - S4-5 metaG | ecosystem: Host-associated > Plants > Roots > Rhizosphere > Soil | place: USA... | reverse complement strand
GGAAAGGTTATAGATGAATTAGAAAAAGGATACACTTTAAATGACAAAGTGATCCGCTTTGCAAAAGTTGTTGTTGGCAGTTAATTATGAGTAAAAGAGATTATTACGATATCCTTGGCGTAGCTAAAAACTCTTCAGCTGAAGAGATAAAAAAAGCTTACAGAAAGTTAGCTATAAAATATCACCCGGACAAAAACCCGGATGACCATACTGCGGAGGATAAATTCAAGGAAGCTGCTGAAGCTTACGAGATCCTGAGCAATCCTGAGAAAAAACAACGTTATGACCACTATGGACATGCAGGCGTTGGTGGTGCATCAGGTGGCGGCGGTTATGGCGGCGGCGGGATGAACATGGAAGATATCTTCAGCCAGTTTGGTGATATTTTTGGTGGCGGCGGCGGCGGTGGCAGTCCTTTCGAAAGCTTTTTCGGCGGGCAACAGCGTGGCGGTGCCAGTGGCAGACGCGTAGCCAAGGGATCAAACCTTCGTATTAAGGTAAAACTTACTCTTGAAGAGATAGCGCATGGCGCAGAGAAAAAAATTAAAGTAAACAAACAGGTAGTTTGTAAAACCTGTGACGGCAGCGGGGCAAAAGACAAATCATCCATCAGCACCTGTAAAACATGTGGTGGAAATGGTTCGGTGCGCAGGGTAACCAATACCATCCTGGGACAAATGCAGACCACTGCAACCTGTCCTACCTGTAACGGATCGGGTAGTCAGATCACTTCAAAATGTAACTCTTGTCATGGTGAAGGAACAGTACGCGGCGAAGAAACCATCTCTATCAATATTCCTGCGGGAGTAAGTGACGGAATGCAACTGAGCATGAGCGGAAAAGGTAATGCTGCTCCTAATGGCGGTATTCCGGGAGACCTGATCATCCTCATCGAAGAAATTCCTCATGAAACCCTGAAACGTGAAGGTAACAATGTAGTGTATGACCTCCACCTCAGTATTGTTGATGCGGCGCTGGGTTACAGTGCCGAAGTACCTACGATTGACGGTAAAGCGAAGATTAAAATTGAACCGGGAACACAAAGCGGAAAACTGCTGAGGCTGAAAGCCAAAGGTATTCCAGAGGTCAATTCTTATCATCGTGGAGACCAGATCATTCATGTGAACATCTGGACACCAAAGGCGTTGAGCAGCGAAGAGCGCAGTATGCTTGAAAAACTAAGAGAATCTCCAAACTTCAAACCTCAACCGGGTAAGAACGACAAGAGTTTCTTCGAAAAAATGAAAGAATATTTTGAGTAATATCTCCAGGTAAAAAATAAGATTTTTTTGATAAAAGCCTCCGGAAGCAATAAGCTGAATGGAGGCTTTTTTTGTGCCCGAAACTTTTAGGAGAAAGTGTTGTTCTCTCTATAACCATGGATAAACTTCAACAAAGTATTTACATTTTACTTTTCTTTTTTCTCAGCTTCGCCGGACTTTACTTCGCAGCGGATTTTTTAATTCCTATCGCCTTGTCTGCCATCCTGGCGATGCTGCTCAGCAGGCTTTCTTCCTGGTTCGAAAGTAAAGGTATGGGCAGAGGCCTCGCCTCATTTCTTTGTATATTTCTCTTTCTCTGCTCCATAGCTATCGTGATATCTCTTCTTGCCTGGCAGCTGAGCGGATTTGCTGAGAACATAGATGTGATGAAAGAACGCGTAGTCACGTTATTCACCAACCTGCGCCGCTGGCTTCATGAAAGTACAGGAATCACCATGAGACAGCAACAGCAAATGGCAAAAGAAGGAAGTGCAGGAAGCGGTGCCGGAACAATGCTGGCTGCTTTTGCTGCCAGTATGATGGGCATTCTTATCAATTCCGTTGTTGTAGTGGTATATATGTTCCTGTTTCTTGTTTACCGTTCTCATATCAAAAAATTCATACTTAAACTTGTCCCTGTTGACGAAAAAAATACGGCAGAAAATATCGTTCATAAATCTGGTAATGTTGCACAACAGTATTTAGGCGGGCTGGGCACCATGATCGTACTCCTCTGGATTATGTACGGTATTGGATTTAGTATTGTAGGCGTCGAAAGTGCAATTTTCTTTGCTGTCCTGTGCGGTATACTGGAAATTATTCCTTTTGTAGGAAATATCACGGGTACCTCTCTGACAGTGCTGGCTGTGGTAGCGCAGGGTGGCGATACAAAGATGATCATCGGGGTATTGATCACCTATGCTTTTGTGCAATTTATCCAGACGTATTTACTGGAACCACTGATTGTTGGGGAACAGGTGAATATCAATCCATTGTTCACAATCCTTGTCATTGTACTTGGTGAAATGGTTTGGGGTGTTGCAGGGATGATTCTTGCGATCCCGATGCTGGGGATAGTAAAAATTATATGCGACCAGGTACCGGAGCTTCAACCCTACGGTTTCCTGATCGGAACTGAGAAACAGCGGCAAAAAAAAACAGGACTGATAGACAAATTAAAACTCATGCTTTCAAAACCATAAATATTTTAAATATCTCCTTTATAAAATTCCAGGATAATTTGTAACAATTACTCCTGTTTGTATACTAATATAGAACTAAGCAACTAAAACTATTTCTATGTTAAGCGTAAACAATATTGTGAAGCAATATGCAGAACACCGCGCACTTGATGATGTCAGCCTGCAGGTTGAACAGGGTAAAATATTTGGGCTCCTGGGACCAAATGGCGCGGGAAAAACATCCCTGATCAGGATTATCACCCAAATTACAGCACCCGATAGCGGAGAAGTTATTTTTAACGGACAGCGTCTCAATTCCAATCATATTGCACAGATTGGCTATTTGCCTGAAGAACGCGGCTTGTATAAAAAGATGGAAATCGGCGAGCAGGTTCTTTATCTGGCAAAGCTGAAAGGTTTAAGTACCGCCGAAGCCACGAAACGGGTCAGGTACTGGTTTGAAAAACTGGAAATGGGCAGCTGGTGGAATAAAAAAGTTGAAGACCTGAGCAAAGGGATGCAGCAGAAAGTCCAGTTTGTAGCGACCATCCTCCATCAGCCGGAACTGATCATCCTCGACGAGCCTTTTTCTGGCTTTGATCCGGTGAATGCAGAAATCATCAAAAATGAAATACTCGAATTAAACAAACAGGGTGCTACTTTTATTTTCTCTACACACCGCATGGAATCAGTAGAAGAGCTATGTGACAGTATTGCACTGATACACCGTTCCAAAAAGATCCTGGACGGATCAGTAGAAGATATCAAAGAGCGGTACAGGAACCATACCTATTGGCTCGAATATGATGGGGCTTACGACACCAACACATCTTCTGAGATATTTGAGATCCTGCAGCAGGACCATAAACAAGGGAAGTCTGTACTTAAAGTACAACTGAGGGAAGGGAAATCTGCCAACGATATGCTTGCCTCGCTGCTTCCCCTGGTGAATATCCAGCGCCTTGATGAGGTCATACCCACTATGAACGACATTTTTATTGAACAGGTAAAAAACAAACACTAAGGCCATGAACAAGATTTTACTGATTATACAACGGGAATACCTTTCGAGGGTAAAGAAAAAATCCTTTATCGTGATGACACTGCTCACCCCGGTGATCTTTGCCACATTTTACGGGATTATCATCTATTTTTCCGTTCAGGGAATTAAAGGCTCATCCAGCAAAATAGCCGTGGTAAATAACAATACCACCCTCACAGAAAAACTGGTATCCACTAAAAATGCAACCTATACGTATGTGAACAAGTCGCTCCCGCAAATGAAAGCAGACCTTGCCACAGCGGGATACGACTATGTGCTTTACTTACCTGAATTTAGTTTGGATGCGCCGTCCGGAGTCCAGCTGCTAGGTACCAAACAAGCCGGGTTAAGCCTCAATAACAAGGTATCAGATGATATTGAAAATGCGATCCGGAATCAAAAGCTAAAGGCCAGCGGCCTGGCACAGAAAGACCTGGACAACCTCAGTTCATCCGTAGATATCGATATGAAAAAAATCGGTGACACCGGTAAGGAAGAAGATTCAAGCGCAGGTGCCAGTACAATTATTGCCTATGTAGGCGGTGTTTTGATGTTTATGTTTATCCTGTTATATGGTATCCAGGTGATGCGTGGGGTAATCGAAGAAAAAACAAACCGCATTATCGAAGTGATGATTTCTTCGGTAAAACCTTTTCAGCTGATGATGGGAAAAATCATTGGTATTGCCCTGGTAGGACTTACACAGTTTATTCTCTGGATCGTCCTCACAGGAATTATCTCTACTGCCGTAGTAAAGTTCTATGCAGATAAGACCAATATCACGCAAAGCTCAGTAAGTGCAGCCTTAAAAAAGCAAAACCAGAACCAGATGATTAAGGAAGCGACAGAAAAAAGCCCGATTGGGAATATACAGAAGAGCCTTGCCAACCTTGATATTCCGAAGATCATCACTTTATTCCTGTTTTTCTTCCTCGGAGGTTACCTGTTTTACAGTGCGCTGTATGCAGCAATAGGCTCGGCTGTAGACAGCGAAACGGAAACACAGCAGTTTATGTTCCCGGTGATGATGCCCCTCCTGCTGGGCTATTCCCTGTCACTCAGTGTAGTGACGAATGATCCATACGGAAACATGGCCTTCTGGCTGTCAATGATACCTTTCACCTCTCCGATTGCAATGATGGTGAGACTTCCGTACGGGGTACCAGACTGGCAGCTGGCTTTATCAATGGCCTTACTGATCCTGGGCTTTATCGGTACGGTATGGGTAGCATCAAGAATATACAGGGTCGGGATACTCATGTACGGCAAGAAAACCAGTTTTAAAGAAATGATCAAATGGTTTACCTATAAGAATTGATATCTTCGCATTTAAACATTCCGTCATGAAAGCAGCTGTTATAGATTTGGGCACAAATACTTTTCATTTGATCATTGCAGAGATTGATACTGCCGGTGTACATGTGATCTATAAAACAAATGTTCCGGTAAGGCTTGGCGAAGGCCGCATCAATGACAACGTGATCATTGCCGGAGCTTTTGAAAGGGGCATACAAACCTTAACAGATTTCAGAAAAGAAATTGATCAGCAGGGAGCAGCAGTGGTGAGGGCCATTGCTACCTCTGCTGTTCGCAGTGCAGGCAATGGGGCAGCATTTGTTGCTGCCGCTGCTGACAGGGCAGGAATAACTATCGAGGTGATTAGCGGTGAGGAAGAGGCCGCATTTATATTTAACGGTGTTAAAGCCACGGGGGTAATTACTGCAACCTCCCTGATCATGGATATCGGAGGAGGCAGTACAGAGTTTATCATTTGTAATACAGATGGTCAGCTATGGAAAAAAAGTTATAATATCGGTGCCGCAAGGCTGATGCAGGCCTATTTTCATTCTGACCCTATCAGTGCAGCTGATCAGCAGGCAATTATTGAGCGGCTCACCCAGGAATTGCCTGATTTGAAACAAGCCTGTGCACAGTACGCCCCGTCTGTACTGATTGGTTCTGCCGGTGCTTTTGAGACTTTCGCTGCCATGCTCCTTCGGGATATTGACATTAAAAGTATCAGTTCGGCATCACTGGATAAAGCAGCTTATCAGGAACTGTCCGAAAAACTCATCCGTTCTACCCATGCCGAAAGAGAGGACATGCCTGATCTGATCTCCCTGAGGGTAGACATGATCGTGATCGCTGCGCTGATCACCAATTATGTCATCGAAGAACTTGGACTGAAATCGATCAGCCTTTCTACCTATGACCTTAAAATGGGTGTGCTGTACAGTATCCTGGAAGATCAGAAATTTGACAGCGCTGTATAAAGTTTCTCTGTTGGAAGCCCCATTACATTGGTATAAGAACCGGTAATCTTCTCCACAGCTATAAAGCCCAGCCAGTCCTGGATCCCATAGGAACCGGCCTTATCAAAAGGGTTATAGTTATTTACGTAATGCGCTATTTCTTCCTCAGTAATCTCCCTGAACCAGACCTCCGTCATATCATAAAATGTTTTGAGCTGATCCTGATGTGCAAGGCTCACTCCGGTATATACCTGATGCACTGTGCCGGATAATTTACCCAGCATCTCCCGGGCAGCTTTGGCATCTGCGGGTTTGCCCATGATTTCCCCGTTATAGGCAACAATAGTATCGGCGGTGATCACCAGGCTGTACAACCGCTCATCAGTAAAAGCCACAGCCTTCTTTTCAGCGATATAACAGGCAATCTCAGCCGGTGAAAGATGTTCAGGATAACTTTCATCCACATCTTTCAGCAGCACGTTAAATTCAAGCCCCATGGCTTGCATGAGTTCTTGTCTGCGCGGAGATTTTGAGGCGAGGATCAGGGGAACAGTTTGCTTGTACATAATCATATAAATATGCGCTAAAATAATAAAAGCGGCCAAGAGCCGCTTCTATTATTTGATATTAGTTTCAGGGGATTAATTGTTTCTCCTGCCACCCATTCTTTTTTCCATTGCGGCTTTTCTTTCTTCCAGGTAAGCAGCATATGTTTTTTTCTGATCGTCGGTTAATACCCCTTTGATCTTTTCATTGTTATCCTGCATCATTTTCATCACTTTCTCGCGGGATGCTTTTCTGTCCTCGCCTGCTTCCTCACGTGCTTTATCTGCCTGAGTTGTCTGATCCAGGAGGATCGCTTTTACTTTAGTTTGCTGATCCGCTGTCAGTGCCAGTTTTTCTGTAAGCTGAGTAGTGGCTTTGGCAGCACGCTCTTCCGGAGTGCCCATCATTCTGCCACCTTGTGCATGTGCAAATGTTACCATACTGAATAACATACCGCAAACAATCAATAATTTCTTCATCTGAGTTTTTTTTAAGTTTAAGCCTGTCTAACCGCAGGTTTGATTTAAGTTTTGTTTTCAGGATAGAGTGAAAAAACCAGGGAAGGTTTAAAGGTTGTATGAAAATTATTTACTGGCGTCAGCAGCGGAAGGGTTGGCATCAAACCACCTGCCCTGTACTTTTAACACTTTTTCGATCACGTCACGTGCCGCAGTTTTGCCGCCGTTGAAGGATGAAATATAGCTGGAGATGGCTTTAATGTCTGATGAGGCATCTGCCGGGCAGGTAGCAATACCTGCCAGCTTCATCACATTCAGATCAGGGATATCGTCTCCCATATATAAAACTTCATCAGCCCGGAGCTGATATTGGCTGAGGTACATATTAAAAATTTCTACTTTATCGGAGACGCCAAGATAGACATCAGGTATGCCCAGCCCTGCAAAACGCCTGGCCATTGCCTGTCCGCTCCCTCCAGAGATAATGCAGACATGGTATCCTTTTTTCACAGCCAGCTGTAAAGCATAACCGTCTTTGATGTTGAAAGTCCGTAACAGTTCTCCCGACTCCGAAGCAAGTACATCGCCCGTTGTCAGTACCCCGTCAACGTCAAATACAAACGTGGTGATCCCTTTTAATTTTTGCAGCAGCATTGGATAAATATATTTATAATTTTTTTACAGATGCGTTTTTTTTATGCTGTCACTCAGCATTTCGTAAATACGCTGTAACTCTGGCGAGCCCTGGAGTAATTCCAGGTGTTTCTTCATCGTTTCCTGGTCATCCCTTACTGCCGGGCCCGTTTGTACCTCAGAAGGCAGTGCATGTTGTATTTTCTGCGCAGTTTGCATGATCAGCGGCTTTAGCAGGTCAAACTTCAGCTGATGCTGCTCCAGCAACTGATTGCTGAGATGATACAGATGATTGCTGAAATTACAGGCAAATACGGCTGCAAGATGTAGTATTTTACGCTGTTCGCTGCTTACCTTATCCACCTGCTGACTCAGCAGATGTGCAATGGCAGAGATTTTTTCCAGCGTTTCAGGACGGTCGGCTTCTATACAAAATGGTACGTTGCTAAGGTTGACCGATGAGGTTTTGGAAAAAGTTTGCAAAGGGTACAAAACACCATAGCCACTTCCTGCACCATACAAGGCTGTCATTGCTGTGGCACCGGAAGTATGGACAACAATACCTTTAACACCATTTAATTGTGAGGCCACCGCCGGTATCGCATCATCTTTTACGGCAACGATATACAAGTCTGCAGAACGGTCAAGTTCCTCCCAGTTAAGGACGGGCTTAGCTTTGGTCAGTGCAGCCAGGATCTCCGCATTTCTGCTGTCCCGGCTCCATACCTGTATAATTTCAGCCCCCATCGCCTTGAAGGCGATCGCCAGGTGTGTTGCCACATTTCCCGAGCCTATGCAGACGATGTTCATTTATGCCCTGATTTCTTTTTGTCTTCTGAAGATGGAGATCAGGAACCCGATGACCATAACGATCAGGCCAACCCAGTACAGGTTGATGAAAGGAAATTCGATAGATTTGAATACCACCCAGTCTTTCGCCTGCTGAGGTTTTTCAAACACCTGCAATTCCACTTTTTTCTGCTCAGGAAGGATTTTTGTAAAGCGTACCCTTAATCCGAGGTCGGTAATATTACGTGCAAAGTCAAATGTGTTGTTACCTTTTACCAGGAAGATTGGCTCTGTTTTGTAGATCTTGCCATTCAGGTCGATTTCCAGCGGAAGCCCTACTGCAAGATCTCCTTCTGCCAAAGCCAGGCTTTTTGCAGTGGGTTTAAAGTTCAGTCCTTTGACGGTGATGATACCGCTGCTCGTATGCAGCGTATCCCCTTCGCTAACATTTACAATCCTTGGTTTCTTGTAATTGGTTTCATCACTCTCAGCGTCTATCTCGCCATGCGACTCCTTTTTATCAGGTGCACTGGTGATATGCGTATACACATCATAGGTGAGATAATGTTTGGTATCAGGTGAAGCAATCAGCCCCATTTTTTCATTGATCTGAATCCGTGGGTTCAGGTTAAAATCCTCTTTGAGTTGATTGGTTTTCTCGTCATACACCTTAAAGTTAAGGTTATAGTACGTATTGGGGGCAATGGTGGTATCACTGGTGTAAGTCACCGTAAAACGGCCCATTTTCTTTGGCTCATTTTTGTAAAGGACAATATTCTCGCCCGGTTTATCCGCCTTTTCAAAATCCTTTACAGGAATAAAATTCGAGGTATTGATAGAAATAGGCTTATTCGTAGCTGCTGCTACCAATGCGCCAACCAGTAACAGCGCAAAGCCGATATGGGCTACCGCAGCACCAACCAGCTTGCCTTTGCCAGACATTCCCTGTGAAAGTACACGGGCATTGGATAAGATCGCAAAAATACAGCTGAATGAAAGCAGGATGTAGATCAGGTTATTATATACATTGGTCACGTATACAAATCCTGCTGTAACCACTATCGCAATAACAATCGTTGCAATCAGGCTGCTGTAGAATTTACGTGCATCGGTACGTTTATATTTTAAAAATTGTGAAAATCCGGAGATCAGCGTAACCAGAATGGCGAAAGGAGCCTGCCATTGGTTATAATATTTCACCGCATCAATCGGCGGTGCGAAGTTTGTACCGAAGGCTTTATTGAATACCGGAACTGAAGTAGAGAAGATCACCTGGATACAGGCTACAGTCACTACAAGCGCACCAATAAACATCCAGAATTCCCTGGAATAAGTTTCTTCATCTTTATTGGTGATGGGCAATTCCTTCCATCTGCAGATGATCAGTACCACCGGGATGATCAGGAAAACGATATTGAAAAACACCAGTTGTCCAAACATTCCCAGATCTGTAAAAGCGTGAACAGAAGTTTCTCCCAGGATACCGCTCCGGGTTAAGAAGGAAGCATAGAGCACCAGGATAAAACTGATCAGCACGAGGGCAATAGAAGTAAAGAAAGCATGACCGGTATTCTTAAATGCGATCATCACGTGCAGGGCACCGATTAAGGTTAGCCAGGGAATGAGTGAGGCATTTTCTACTGGGTCCCATGCCCAGAAGCCACCAAAGTTCAGTGCTTCATAAGCCCAGAAAGAACCCATGATAATACCCGTGCCCAACACCATTACAGCGAACAATACCCATGGCATCGCAGGTTTTACCCATTCTTTATATCTTTTAGTCCACAACGCAGCAATCACATAGGCAAAAGGTACCACCATACTGGCAAAACCAAGGAACAATGTTGGCGGGTGGATCACCATCCAGTAGTTTTGAAGTAATGGATTTAATCCCCGTCCGTCAGTAATAAATTTCAGGTAATTTTTAAAGTTCTCTGCATCTGCAAATACCACAGGAGCCATTTCTTTGAGGTTCACGGCATCCCTTAGCAGGATGAAGGGCGAGCTGCCAATCCGGTAATGGAAGATCTCAATACCCAGCAGCATTGAAGTAAGGAACACCTGCGAAAAGGCGATTACCGTCATCACCGGGTTTTCCCATGACTTCGCTTTCCAGATCAGGATCGCGCCTAAAAGTGACTGCCAGAAAGCCCAGAGCCAGAAACTGCCCTCCTGTCCTTCCCAGAAGGCAGAAACGATATAATAAACAGGAAGTGATTTAGAGGAGTGTGAATACACATAGTAGTATTCATTAAAATGATCAAGGATCAGATAGAACAATGTTCCCCCAATGGCAATGATACTGACAAAATTAAGCAGGAAGCCAATCCTTCCCAGCCTTAGCCAGGAGCGGTCTGCGAGATCTTTATTGCGTGTAGCGAAGAAGTACGAAATAGTAGAGAGTAGTGAAGCTGCAAATGCTAAAACAATAAAAAACTGCCCAACTTTACCGGGGAGGAGGGATTCTCCTGTGAATTGTATGTCCATTAAAATTATTTGTCTTTGATTACCTGTCCGCCGTCTTGCTTCATTTGACTGGTTGGCAAGATTTTTCCATCCTGGACAGCTTGTCCGTCTTTGTTGATCTCCACCAGGTCATTGTTATATTTAGATGGGCATTTCATCAGGATTTTTGAAGCATAAAATGTGTCATTGTTCATTTTGCCTACCAGTACCAGTTTCTCTGAACGCTCAAAATCCTGTGGTTTCGTTCCGCTGTAGATGACCTTTTTCACCTCTCCTTTTTCATCTTTCATATAGAAGGAGAAATGGTTAGGATCTTTAAAAGCATCATAAAAAGTACCTTTGTCTTTGGCCCAATGTCCCATTACGTGAAATTCTCTCGAATCTTTAGCCGCTTCGGTAAAAGAAGAATAGTTGCTGGTATCTGCATTTAAGCTCACCAGGAAACATACGCAGATCGCAATGGTAATTAAGCCAATAATTGCACTTTTTTTCATTAGGGAGTGTTTTTATTTTTTTATCTGTCATAAAGCTATCAGGATCATTTTTAATAGATGATTAAGAATGATATGCCTGAAGTTTCAACACAAATCTTTATAACACACAAAGATAAAAAATATAAGTACGTAATGTCCGATAGAGATCAGCTAATACTTTAGATGACAATATATTGATAGTAGGCTGACATAAAGATTACAGAAAAAAGGTGTTGCCACGGGTAAAAAGGATATCCTGGCTATTTAAGGTATTCTGTTTTAATCAATTGTGGAAATTCTTCTCTCACATGCATCACCTTGGGTTTGGAAACCGTCCTGATATAAGGATCCCAGGTATTTCGCTCATAATAGTCCTGATGTGAACTTTCTGCCGGATAAAACACTCTGAAAGGTTCCATTTCTGTGACGAAACTGCTTTTGTACAGCTTTTCATGTTCCATTGCCGACATGACTTTGCTGATCATTTTAAGTTCCTGCGGGTTACGGTAAAAAGCGACAGACCGGTATTCAGGCCCTACATCGGGGCCCTGCCTGTTGAGTTCTGTAGGGTTGTGCGCAATGAAAAATGCTTTGAGCAGCTGCTCGTAAGAAATCACTGAGGGATTATAATACACCTGTACACTTTCGGCATGTCCTGTCTGCTGCCCGGACACTTCATCATAGTTGGGGTTTTCAGTGATCCCGCCGGCATATCCGCTGATGGCTGTATTCACTCCTTTGAGCTGGACCAGGCTTTCCTGCATCGACCAGAAACAACCTCCGGCAAAAGTGGCCACGGCTTCATCCGCTGCTGGTTTGGGCAGCACCGCAAATCCATTTTCAGTGGCAATTTTCTGTTTTTTGGATATCGTACCTGAACAGGCGTTCAGGATCAGTAAGACAGCTATGAATAGGATCCCTGTTTTCATATACCAATATACGCAATGGCAGAACAGCAGATGTTAAGGATAGTGTCATATTAACGGAGCAGGAAGATTTTAACCTGCTCCGTTAACAGATAAATTAAGGCCAGATGCCTAAATTCATATAGGAAACTGCAATCTTGTCGATCGATCCGACAAATGCGGCAGTCCTTAGCGTCTGGATACCTGGTTTAGTGACCAGCGTTTCCCTGATTTCATGGTAAGAATGGATCATTGTATCTTCCAGACCTGAGTTCACCAGTTCAAGCTCAGATGCGCCTTTAACGATCATCAGCCTGTGCTCTGAAGGGATGCTCTGCCCTGTTAAGCTTTCCAGTGTGTTGATCAGATTAGCATTAGAGTTTTCTGCATAGCGTTTCTCCATACGGCCAAAAGCTACGTGCGACAGGTTTTTCAGCCATTCGAAATAGGATACGGTAACCCCGCCGGCGTTGCAGTACATATCCGGGATGATGATCCCTCCCATTTCAGTAAAGATTTCCTCAGCCTCCGGCGTGCAGGGGCCGTTCGCACCTTCTGCAATGATACGGGCTTTGATGTTTTTAATGTTATGCACGGTAATCTGATTCTCCAGTGCTGCAGGAACAAGGATATCGCAGGGCTGCTCCAGGCCTTCCATAGAATTTTTAAACTCTTTGGCCCCCGGGAAGCCCAGGATAGAGCCTGTCAGTTTGCGGTGGGCAAAAACCTCATCCACATTCAGTCCGTTTTCATTGTAGATAGCTCCTTCAAATTCGCAAAGGCCAACTACCGTAGCACCAAACTCAGTAAGGAATTTTGCAGAGTGATACCCTACGTTACCCAGTCCCTGTACGATTACCCTTTTATCGCCCAGACCAGCTTTCATGCCGATCTTTTCCATATCCTCCGCTACCCTTACACATTCTCTCACGGCATAGGCTACACCTCTTCCTGTAGCCTCTTTACGGCCACGGATACCATGCAGGGCAATAGGTTTTCCGGTTACACAGCCCAGGGCATCAAGCTGTCCGGGGTTCATCGTCATGTACGTATCTGCAATCCAGCTCATTTCGCGTTCACCAGATCCATAATCAGGAGCAGGAACATCGATACCGGGGCCAATAAAATTCTTTTTGATCAATTCTGTTGTATAGCGGCGGGTGATATTTTCCAGCTCGCCCGTAGTATAATTTTTTGGAGTGATCTTTATTCCTCCCTTGGCACCGCCAAAAGGAACATTTACAATTGCACATTTGTAAGTCATCAGTGCGGCAAGCGCCATCACTTCGTCTTCATTCACCATTTCACTGTAACGGATCCCGCCTTTGGTAGGGCTCATATGGTGAGAATGTTCTACGCGCCATGCATCAATTACCTCGAATCCGTTTCCTCTGCGAATCGGGAACTGGAAGCGATAAACACTGTTACAAGCTTTGATTTGGGAGAGCAGGCCTTCCGGATGACCGGTGAATTGTGCTGCATTGTCAAAATTTTTACAGACGTCTGTAAAGAAGTTTGTCTCATTTGCTGAAGTAGCCATTATATTTGGTTTTTTTATTAATATGAATTAGTTATAATTCTTTATGGCTGCAAAATTGCACTAAAATATGTGATTAATACAAATAAATAATTGCTTAGTGTATGTGACACACATGTCACATCATTCTGCAAAAACCGCCGTTGCAGGCTTTACAACACGATTTTATCTTAGGATTTTTTTTCCAGTTTTTTTAATCTGCGCTCTATGGCAAAGAGGAATGCCAGCAGGCCCAACAGAATGATGGTCACACAGGTTACCACAACATAGATTTTTTCAGATCCTGCAAGCGTATCAGCTATGGCGGAACCTTGGCCCTGTGCAAATAACTGCAGGGTAACCATTAACATCAGGACAGTAGTCATCAATTTCTTCATGTGGTTTATTTGTTTTTTTCTAAGGTAGACACTCTGAACAGTATGCTGTATATCCAGCATCCTATCAATATCCAGCCGAGGCAGGCGGGATAAAATACCATTCTCATACGGCTGTCCAGATCATAGGCATTGAAACCCGGATTTCCACCGTTTCCCGGATGCAGGGAATCTGATAATCGCGGCAGTACAAAAAGCAGGACTACCATCATGGGAAAAGCAAAAATGTTATAAATGGCAGATATTTTTGCCCTCTTCTGTTCCTCATCTATTGCATTCCTCAGCACCAGGTACGCAAAATATAATAACATGGCTATCGCAGCAAAGTTTTGTTTGACATCAAAACTCCAGGCCTGCCCCCAGGTAAAACGTGCCCAGACAGCACCGGTAACCAGACCAAGGATACCGAAGATAATGCCAGCATTTACACTTTGCACAGCTTTATTGTCATGTTCCTGGTTACTGTTGCTCAGGTATCTGATGCTCTGAACTACCGAGATGGTAAACAGCACGATCATGGCAAACCACATCGGCACATGGAAATACAAATTTCTAATGCTTTGATGCAATATAGGCAATGGAGGTACCGAAGCCAGGAAACCGGCAACAGTAGAATACATGACCAGAACAGCGCCTAAAATTTTCCACCAGGATTTATACATTCATTTCAGATTTAGATTGCCCGCAAATGATACTGATGAAGGTTACAGATCAGCAAAATTTTGCGAGTGCAAAGTTAATAAAGCTTTATATATTTCAGTTAATTATTATACATCCCTAATCGCGCCACAAATATGGAAAAAGCAGCACCGAAAATGCAGCTACCAATACATTGATGATCAGTAAGGTAGCAATTTCATCCAGGCTTACGCTCCTGTCCAGCCCGTCCACTGCATTTTTAGTCAGTTTGATCAGCATAATAATCACAGGGATGATCACCGGAAAGCTCAGAATCGCCATCAACATGCCCCCGTTTCCGGCTTTGGAAGCAATCGCAGAGATCATCGTAAAGATCGTAGAAAAGCTCAGGCTGCCCAGCACCGTAGCCAGCAGATATAAGCCCATATCTTCCGGGACATAGTCAAATACAAGTATATAGAAGGCCAGGGCAATCAGTGTCACCAGCAGCATCAGAAAAACATTATAAATTGTTTTTGAAATGATGAGGGCCAGGGGGCTTGCGATGGTATAGATATAGAGCTGCCGGCCTTTACTTTCCTGCAAAAAACTCTTGGATACGGTATTGATCGAAGCAAAAAGCATAATGATCCAGAACAATGCATTCCAGGTGACGCCCCTCAGCGATACAAAAGAAAGGAAACAGACAAAAACTGTAGATACCACATACAGTACCACTCCGTTCAGTGCATATTTAGACCGCCATTCCAGCAGTAACTCCTTACCTATCAAAAATTGAATTTCTTTTATCAGCTGCATTTCAGGACAAAGATAATTTTATGCAGCGTTTTTTTATGCAGCAAGGCAGCTTTGGAAGTTAAATAGCTGTTTTATTGTACTCTGATGATAAATCCGGACGGGTGGTCATCAGGGACAGGGCACCGGCAATGATTAAAAGCCATCCCCAGCGGTATTTGACCATTCCGGCAGCGAGGTTAATCAGCTTTTTGAAATGGATAAAACTAAAGACATCGTGCGACTTAAACCAGACTGCTGCCACGGTCAGTATCACCCAGATCAGGGCAGCCCAGCCCGCAAAACGTATCCACCGGGTTTTATCCAGCCATGACGCCATTAATGCCAGCACAACAATCAGATAAAAGACCGTTCCCAGCACCGGATCAATCTGAAAATAATTCCAGTTTCCGATAAATGTAACATGAACCAGCGGACACATTCCTCCTACTGCCATTGTCACCGCAGCTATAACACCCAAAGCTTTCATAAATTGCCAAATTAATATATCAGGCCGAAAATAAGATTTTATCTCAACTCTCTTGCCCTGTATCTTCTTACATCCACATCACTGACAGAAAAATAACCCTGCGCATTGCCGGACACATTGCCCGCCACGTTTACAGGAACGCTGGAGAACAGCCCATTCCAGTCGGTCTCCAGGAATACCGCGTAGAGATATTTCGCATACCCCTCTGAGATTGAAATTTTGCTGATGGTCACAAAATCTTCAGCTACCAGAGAAAAGGTTCGTTTGAGGTTAGTCAGGGGATACAATGAGTTTGGCGAACCAAGATAATGGGTGTAGTTGTAATACTGTGCCTGTGTAAACCTGGAAGGGCTCCATATAGGAATATCCCCATAACTGATCCACCATTTATTGGGATTGAGATAACCAAAGGTATGTTTGGGAATAGTCCCGTTATAGCTGCCCTCGGCTGTTTTGCTGACAGATAAGGGCAGATAATCATCCACAATATTTACCACCTGCCGCAGGGTATCTACTGCAGTATAGGTCTGGTGATTATATTGAATGGTAAGTTTGTAAGCGAAGTTGTAATTCGGATTGTTCCTGTTCACTGCGGTATATACGCCCGGAACGGCGCTTTCCCTGAACACGAGGTCGGCTCTCCCGTCATTTACCGTGACCACCGCCTTGCGGATCGGCTGGGGCAGAGAGTCCGGGTGGAGAGAAGGCCTGGTCAAACGGATAAACTGTGACTGGAAATACGTGTTTATCCCCCCTTCTACCGTAAGCTCATATTGTTTAAGGGGTGTCCCGAATGCAATATCATCGTTGTTCTTCTTACAGGAACCGAAGAGGATCTGCAGCAGCAATAACATCAGGATATACTGTACTTTTCTCATATCAGATTTTAAAGCTGTAAGCAATCCATGGGTAAAAACCAAAAGCGTATTCCAGTGAACTGCTTTGTGGCTGACTGGAATCAGTGCTCAAATGGTAATACAAAGGATTTTTTCTGTTGTACAAATTATATACACCCACAGAAATCATACTGTTAAACATACGATTTTTTGATAACCTTGTACTGAAATGGTACTGACCGGAAACATCAAGTCTGCTGAAATTGGGAAACCTGGAGGTATTTCTGCCTTCAAATATCGGCACATTGATCCCATCATGCTGATAATATCCTGTAGGGAGTGTCAGCGGCCTGCCCGTTGAATAGGTAAAAAACGATTGTACAGAAAGTTTTTTGGTAAAACTATAGGCAGCGGTAACCTTAAGCTCATGGGGAATATCATAATTTGCCGCAAATCTTTTCCCCTCATTGATGCCGCTGATAGTACGGAAAACCCTCGCGTAAGTATAGGCTACGCTTGCATTGAGCTTTGGTCCTGTCCTTTTCAGTTCCAGCTCTATCCCTGAGGCCGTGGAATTTCCTGCCTCCAGCTGCATTCTGATATCAGGGTTCTGGATAATCTGTGCATGCCCTGCAAGATCAAGCTGGTGGTACAATTTTTTGAGATAGCCATTCGCGGACAGGGAAAACTGATCCTGTACATACCAGTAGCCGGCAGAAAAATAATCGATATGCTGGGGTTTGATCGTGCCTGATGCAGGTATCCAGGGTTCGAGGGAAGAAAAGGCAAGGGTACTGTTCTGTATCAGCTGCAAGTACTGGTAACTCCGGTTATAAGTAATTGAAAAACGTTGTTTGGGTGCCAGGAGATAACTGATATTTAAACGTGGTTCGGGATTCAGATAACTATGGTTGTCATCCTGTTTTACACGGTTGCCGTTCTGATCAAAAATATCCAGACGTTCTTCAGCATTCCTGAACATCCCCACACGCAAACCGTAATTAAACTCCCAGTGGCGCCCTACTGAGATCTGCTGGTTATAATACAATGCAGACTCCAGCGATCTGTCTTTAGCAATATTCAGTTCATCACTGATGGAGTTATTGGTTTCGCCCGGGATAAACCTGTGATAGATACTCATAACACCAAATTTAATCAGGTTTACAGGGTTGTTATAATAAGTAAAATCAGCCTTTAACGTCAGGTCTTTCACACCGGTTCTCCACTGGCTTTTCTTAGACAGCGTATCCGCATTTAAATCAAGCAGGTTGCTGTAATTGCTGTAGATAGCAGACATGTTCATGAACAGCCTCGAATTAAACAGGTGGTTCCAGCGCAATGTTGAAGTAATGTTGCCCCAGTTATTGGCAAAAGAATTATCAGACAATAAATGGTCCTGCCCCCCGTAAACCGAATAAAAAAGGTTATTCTTTGTATCTAATTTATAGTTGACCTTGGCATTGATATCATAGTATACTGAGCTTGGGTTAAACAGCTTGAACTTACTATGGAAGACGTCCAGCAAACTCCTTCTGAAAGCAATAATAAAAGAGCTTTTATCTTTTACGATCGGCCCTTCGGCAGCAATCCTGGCCGACATCAGGTTGACACCCCCGTTCACATGAAATTCTTTGTTGTTGCCTTCTGCCATGCGGTTTTCGATCACAGAAGATAGCCTGCCCCCGAAATTGGCAGGAATAAAATCTTTATACACCTGTACACTGTTGATCGCGTCAGGATTAAAGACCGATACAAGGCCATACAGATGCGAGGGGTTGTAAATCACTGCCTCGTCCAGCAGGATCAGGTTCTGATCAGAGTTACCGCCCCTGATAAATAATCCTGAACTTCCTTCAGAAATGGCCTTGATCCCATTTTGCATCTGCAATGCCTTCACTGCATCAGGTTCTCCGGCATAGTAGGCGATACGGTTTAGTTGCCTTGGGGTATAGCTTTGTTCGTTCAGCATCAGCGGGTCTGGTGTAACGGGCTGCTTTATTTTTACTTCAGAAAGATTACTGACCTCTACGGAAAGCTCTACCTCCAGCTGGTGATCATCGCTCAGCTTTAAGGGTATTTTCCGGGTCTGGTACCCGAGATTGGAGATGGAAAGTTCATAACTCCCTTCCGGGATGTTTAACGCATAAAAGCCATATTGATTGGTGAGGACGCCCACCTTTAGTTCAGGAATAAACACAGTGGCACCGATGAGGACTTCGCCATTCGACTGATCGGATACATGGCCATGTACCGTACGTTTACCGGGCTTAACTGCTGTGATCACGATATCTTTCCCCACAAGGGCGAACCTCAGATAGGTTTCGGCGGTGATACGCTGCAGGACTGCCCGCAGGGGCGTCCTCACGACGTTGATATCTTTTACCTGATACTTTCGTAACTGGTCAGGGTCAAATGAAAAGCTGGCCCCGGTCTTTTGCTCAAGTTTCATCAATACGCTGATCAGAGAATCAGCTGCAAGGTGAATCGTAATGGGCTTATCGAGCGGCCCGGGTAGCTGCGCATACATTTTACCTGTGTGAATGAAAGCCACAAATAAAAGTAACACAAGACCCTTTATAGACATATATCTTTAATTTTCAGATAAGATATAGCCACCTTTTGCTATGGTTAACCTGCATTGCAGCGTAGCGGCAATCACATTTAACGCACTGTCAGGAGTCTGATAATATAAATGCGCGGTCAGCTTTTTCTTTTTAAGTTCATTACCATTGATAGCAATGGGCGTATGATATACTTTGCTCAGTTGTCTGGTCACTTCTTTTAATGGCGTTTCTACAAACACAAACTTCTTGTCTGCCCAGGCTTTGTAGTTGATATCCTGGTTTTGCTCCGAAATCAGTTTCTTTGTTGCAGCAGAGTAATGGCCAGTAATCCCCATACTCAACAGAATAGATTCATCAGTTGAGGGTTGCTCTAAAGCCACCTTTCCCTCCTCCACGGTAATACTGATATCCTGCTTATTTTTAATAATGTTAAAACTTGTTCCGATATCCCGGGCATTCACCTCGCCAAGCTCTACCACAAAAGGGTACAGGCGGTCATGCTTTACCTTCACAAATACTTCTCCTTTGAGCAGTTCAAGTTTGCGGTCAGTGTTGAAATCACCGCTGGCATAACGGATAGAAGCCCCTGCATTCAGCGCAAGCTGCGTACCGTCTGGCAGGAAAATATGTTTCACCACAGCATCTTTGCCGTTCTCCACCACAGTATATCTTGCATTGTTAACAAAATAGTAACCAATGGACAGGATCAGCATAACTGATGCCGCGATACTTATCCATGTACCCAGGTTCCTGTTCTTCCTTACGATAAGTCTGCCGGCCTGTGCTCCTTCAAGCTTTTTGTCCAGTACCTCCCAGGATTCCTGGGGACTGCCGGCATGCTTCTGATAAAGGAGATCAATATTTTGCTGAATGCTGACAAAATCCTGATAAGTAGCTTCATTCTCAGGACTCATTGCACGCCAGTTTTGGAGCAGATGCTTTTTTTCAGGACTGATCAACTCATCCAGCTCATCAATGATCAGGGAGTAGATAAATTCTTCATTGGTCTCAAATTCTTCCATTTCTGTTATTTTTTTAGCCCAGGTATTTTAACAATATCAATACGGCTATCCATAATTGCTGAGACTGGTTGCCCAGGTGTTCTCTTATCTTCTGAAACCCGTAGGTCAGATGGTTTTTAACTGTCTTAACAGATATGTGCATCTGATCGGCGATTTCCTGTTGCTTTAATTTGCCAAACCGGCTAAGGTACATGACCTCCCTGCATTTGGGGGGCAATATATCTATCGCATTTTCTAAGTTAACCAGCAATGCTTCCTGTTGCTCTGCTTCAGTACTGTCAGTATCATCATTGCTGCTGGCCTTCATATAAACCTCCTGTTTCTCCCGCTCCGTTTTCTCCTTTTTTATATAATTCAATGATGAATTGACCACTGATTTATACAGATAACTTTTGATGGAATACTGAATGTTCAGCTGATCTGCTTTTGTCCAGATCATCAGAAACACATCATGTACAATCTCTTCTGCAGCAGGTGCATTCCGAACATACCTGAATGCAAGGGCAAACAACTGTCTGTAATGCTCTTTATACAAGCTTTCAAATACGCTCTTTTCATGGTTCCTTATCGCATTAACGATATCCTGTTCCTTACTACTCATGACAGCTTACTTTTGCTTCAGGGTAAGGCTTCCGGAAATCTCAGGGCTTGCAGTAATATTCGTACTGATCGCTACAAACCACAATCCCTTCAGCAAGTTCCGCTCCTGTAAGGGAGTTAATATCTGAGAACCGCTCAAAGGCTGTTTCAAAGGAGCCTGGCTATCGTTTTTATATATTTCCCTGATCAGCTCTCCTGCTGATCCTTTAACTCCACTGCGCAAGGTGACCAGTGCAGGATTGATCAGCTCATATTCGATAGCATAGGCAAATATTTTACTCTGCTCATCATATGATCCTTTCAATACCGCTACACCTTCTGATGTGGAGTTGGTACCTTTTTTATCTATTCTCGCCGTAATGATGTAAGCCCTTACAGGCGGTTCTATCTTTGCCTCTTCTGCCAGTTGCTGCTTCTTACATGCCGGCATGCCGCAACTTATCAGGATTGCCAGCATGAAAACATCAAACCTATTCTTTTTCAACCCCATTGATCTCTAAAACAAAGGGCAAAAATACTAAATAGAGATTAGAAGATGTTAAACATTTTTACACTCACAAATCCATATTCCATCCCGCGCTGCCGGTAGAAATTTTTGTAATAACCGCGCAAGAAAAATAAAACAGAACGACCGATTACAGCATTTATCCAACTAAAATCACCTTTAAGTTCATGTGTAGCAGTTTCCTGGTTCACTTTAAATATTTGCGCTTTGGCGATAGTAAGCGCTTTAGCGTAAGGTTTATAAATATGCCTAACTGAATTACGATCTAAATTGTACAGTGGATTTGACAAACAGTAAGTCTTCTCATCTACATAGTGGAAATCATGAAAATGATAAAACACCAGATCAAACCTGTTACCAGAACTCAGCTCTATACCTCTTGTTGGGGTGCCTTTGGTGCTAAAATCATATTGCTGCACATTCCATGGTGCTACCCCACCGCCCAGGTGTTCCAGAACATGAACACAATCAAAACGCGTAAGCCAGTCGTCCAAATATTTCTGGTCACCAAACTTATTGTCCTCACACCTGTTAAAGCACCATTCAATACAGGCATCCACCCACCAGTTGAGCACTTCCATCCCTTTTCTATCGTTCTTAAAAGTAACAAACTGCACACAGTAAAGGCCACTTGTCGCCGTCTGGTCGTAGGCAGGAGTGTAGCGGTGTTCAGTGATCAGTACCGATTTGTCGCCCATTTCGGCAATGAGCACCGAGGGGTCGCTGAAAAACAACAGGTCTGCATCTATATACGTACAGAGATCCAGATTGTATTCCTCCATACAATACTTAACAGTAGAGGATGCACAGGTCCAGCAGTATTCACCTGCGGTACGCTCATCTTTGACGGCCAGTAACCTGGGGTTTTCAAAGGCAAACAGACTGATGATAGTGGCGTGTTCCAGTTCCATTTTTGACAGCAGTTCATAACTGTTGCAATCAAAAGCAAAGATGTACAGATGAAATGCCTCACATTGCTGTTTCAGCGAATTGTACATGGCTAATCCGCGTGAAAGATAAGTTGTGTTAAATAAGGTGCAGAATTTAAGCATGGATGGAATGATTAATCAAATAATAGCCTTTATTAAAGCCCGCAGGCTGCTTGTCGATAAACATGATACGCTCGTCTTCCAGAAAAGAAGGGAGTTCACAAACGATCTTGTAGTTTGATTTAAAATGGTTCAGAAAACTATCTGTAGCAAAGAACCATGAGGGATAAGAAGCCTCATAAATTTCAGGGGGCACAACCTGTAAAGTCAGCCTGTCCTCTGCCCGGGCATGAAATGGGGTGCGGTCGAATACGATAAAATCGAAATGATATCCGGCGAATTTCTCCAGCATAACATGAGGTTCCTCCAGGTATTGTACAGATCCGGAGATCAGGATCAGGTCAATTTTTTTGTCCTGCAGGCAGGCATCGATGCTGTGGTAAAATTTCAGGTGGTCATCTTCAAAATTTGCTTTACCACAATTTACGTAATGTTCCTGCTCAACGATATTCCAGCTGGCACAGCAATCTGCACCTATAAAATCTTTTACCTGGTAATATGTACTGCCTAAAGATCCGCCAAAATCCAAGATATGAAGCGGGCGTTTGAGCAGCGCTGCACTGCGCAGCAAACAGGAAATCAGCGGGAAAGGGTATGCTATCTTATCAAAGATTACGGAGTCGCGTTCATATAACGCAGTTCCATTTTTGACCTGAAGCAGTGCATCCCTGGTTTTCTGCAGGATATTGCCTGAGTCGTAACCGCCTGATAAATTGGCGGCTTCCTGCCAGGAAGCGTAGTTCCCTGACCAGCCATATTGAACTTCCTGACGTTTTGAAGAAAATAATTTAAACATTTGACCTGATAGAATTTCGGTTTTTCATGTGCATGACAACCGTTTATTCAAAAGGTCCTAGAAAGTGTTTTCGTTTTCCAACTCCCTCAGTGTTTAAAATTCTGCCCGGGCGGGCATAAAAAAAACAGGCTACATTTTGTACCTGTTTTTTTCCTATCAAGAATGAATGGGTAGGGTATTATTTTCCGGGATCGATGCCCATTTTGTCTGCAAAATGCGCACAGTAATCACGTAAATCCTCAATAATCAGCTTTTCACCTGTAGCTTTCAGGAAGCTGTCGCCCATCGTCTGTAAAGTTTCATAGAAAAATCTTTTCATCTCATCCACAGGCATATCTTTTGTCCACAGATCGATCCGCATGGAGTTTTTATAGTTGTGGTCCCATAAGGCAAGCATCATAGATTTAACAGGAACTTTTTCCTGTGTTTCTGCATCCGTCGATTCCCAGGTTAAATTCTCAGGGACATTGTTATCATCTAATTCAACCGTAATTTTAATTTCTGCTGTCTTCATTATTTTTTATTCAGGAGCTTACCAGCCCGGTTTATTTAAGCGTATTATTTTATTTCGTTTAGGCAAGGGTGATTTTTAGGACCACCATTAAAACCAGGGTAAATACAATGAAAGCACATTCCACTATCCATATGTTTCGGAGCAAAGGTATAAACTTCCTGAAAATCAAGTCTGAAATGAAAGCAATAATTGCTGCTAAAAAGCAGAGCCCCGTGAGCAGCCCATCCATTCCTTTTTGTACAGCACTGTGTTGTGCGGGACTAAAAAGCATCACCAGTGCCAGCACCAGGCAGGCTGAAGTAACGATATTTAATGGTGTTAATTTCAAGCCTAAGTCTTTTTAAATTTTCTTTTCTTCCAGGCCGGAGTTTTATCCATTTTCTTTTTGGCAGCGGCAACCGCAGCGGCAGCGATGGCAGCAGCATGTTTTTTCTCATGGAAAGCCCCTTTAAAATCAGGGTCATCTTTCCTTTTCTGGTTATCGATCTCCCTGGCAATATACTGGCGTTCTTCATAAGGTGTTTCTTCTACAAACACTTCGGCAGGCAGCGGAGCAACAGGAATGCTCTGGCGCATGAGTTTTTCTATCTTTTTGATATAGTACTTCTCTGCATCGGTACAGAAAGTAAGTGCATCGCCTTTGGCATAAGCCCTGCCTGTACGGCCAATACGGTGTACATAATCTTCTATGATGATCGGCACGTCAAAGTTGATAACATGGCTTACTTCGGCCACGTCAATTCCCCTTGAAGCTACATCTGTAGCCACCAGCACGCGCAGGTTACCTTCTTTAAAGGCGGCAATAGAATTGATCCTGGTATTTTGTCCCTTATTGGCATGGATCACACGTACAGCTTCGGGGCCAAACCTGCGTTCGATAAAGCTGAAGATGTTGTCAGCCACCGTCTTTGTCTTGCAGAAGATCATCAGTCTTTTAAAATCAACATCGTTTTTCAGCAGGTGCTGGAGCAGATTGATCTTTGTTTTGAAGTTAGGCACTTCGTACAGCACCTGGGTAACGGTTTGTGCAGGTGTTGCCTGCTCGCCTACCTCTATAATTGTTGGGTTTTTGAGGAAGTCACCGGCGATTTTATGTACCAGTTCGCTCATCGTTGCAGAGAACAGCAGGTTCTGTCTTCTGCGGGGCACCACTTCCAGAATCCTGTGGATGGAGCCGATAAAGCCCATGTCCATCATTTTATCTGCTTCGTCCAGTACCAGGAATTTAAGGTACTGTGTATTGATATGCCCTGACAGATAAATATCAAGGAAACGTCCCGGCGTAGCAATAATAATATCTACTCCGGCTTTGATCTGTTCAATCTGTGTCTTTGGACCAATTCCTCCAAATATCACTACGGAGCGCAGGTCTGTATATTTGGAGAATATTTTCACATGTTCTGCGATCTGCATCGCAAGTTCGCGTGTTGGTGCCAGGATCAGCGCCCGTGCCGCATCGCCCTGCGCATATTTCAGCTGCATTAAGATGGGCAGCACATAAGCCGCCGTTTTACCGGTTCCCGTTTCAGCAATACCAAAGATATCCTGTCCGGATAATACCGGTGCAATTGCCTTTTCCTGTATCGGAGTGGCAACTGTAAAGCCTGCATCAGCAACAGCATTTAAAATCTGCCTGTTCAGGTTAAATTCTTCGAATGTTTTCGACATTTTGCAAATATACACTAATCTATATTAGCTACACGGAAAAACACTTCAATGGATGCCAAGCGATGATAGATCCGTTTGTAATAAGGCTGCTCTTGACTCGTCAATTTTTTTCTTAAATAAGTTCAGGGGGCCTAAGCTTATTTAAATTGTTGTCTATTTCGATTGTTAATTTTGTACCAATTGTAACTCTTTTCTTTTTCATCACTTGTCTATTGGCGTCACATCTGTGCATCTCCCGCCATCCATATGTTAAAATACATTACATATCTTGCAATTTAATTTTAATATAAACATAAATTGTTTTTTACAAACCAAACTTTGATTACTTAAAAACCATAATTATGCATTCAAAGAAAATCCCGCAGTCTTTCAAACCACAAAGAGCTACCCGCGGATGATCCGGATTCTGCCGACAAAAATTTTGAATAAAAAGTTCATAGATTTGGGCATACGGGCCAGACATGCCTGACCACTGAAATACAATAAATCAAACGAGATGAAAACCATCCTTATCAAAGGCGCAACACTGGTCAACGAAGGTAAAACCTTCGTTGCGGATGTTTATATCAAAGACGGACTCATTGATGAAATCAGTCCGCTGATCAGCAGAAAGGCTGACCAGGAAATTAATGCTGACGGACTTCACCTGTTTCCGGGCATGATTGACGATCAGGTGCATTTCCGTGAACCGGGCCTGACACATAAAGCAGATATTTTTACTGAAAGCATGGCCGCTGTAGCCGGAGGGATCACTTCTTTCATGGAGATGCCCAATACCGTTCCCAATACCCTCACTCAGGAACTGCTCGCCGATAAATATGCGATCGCCTCAGAGATGTCGCTTGCCAACTATTCCTTCTTCATGGGCGCTTCCAATAACAATATCGAAGAAGTCCTGAAAACCGATCCGGCAAATGTTTGCGGGATCAAAGTATTTATGGGTTCTTCTACTGGAAACATGCTGGTAGACAATGAACAGGTGCTCGAAAACATCTTCAGACAGGCACCCATGCTGGTGGCTACACACTGCGAGGATGAACTGACCATCCAGCGTAACATGGCCGCTTTCAAAGAACGCTACGGAGAAAACATCACTATTGATATGCACCCGCTGATCCGGTCTGCAGAAGCTTGTTATACTTCATCGTCACTGGCCGTATCACTGGCAAAAAAATACAATACCAGGCTCCATATCCTGCACATTTCTACAGCCATGGAAGTTGGGATATTCGACAATATAACGCCATTGAAAGACAAGAGGATTACCGCAGAAGCCTGCGTGCACCACCTTTGGTTTGACGACAGGGATTATGCTGAGAAAGGCAACCTGATCAAATGGAACCCGGCTGTAAAAACCGCTGCTGATAAAGATGCGATCCTCAAAGGCGTACTCGACGGCCATATTGATATCATTGCTACCGACCACGCACCACATACCATCGAAGAAAAAGCCCAGCCTTATTTACAGGCCCCTTCAGGCGGCCCTCTGGTACAGCATGCGCTGTCTGCACTGCTGGAAATGTACCATCAGGGAAAGATTACCCTGGAACAGATCGCTGAAAAAACGGCACATCATGTAGCTACCTGTTTCCAGATCGACAGAAGAGGTTTCATCAGGGAAGGTTACTGGGCAGATCTTGTGCTCGTGGCGCTTAATGATCCTGTTAAAGTAACCAAAGCCAATATCCTGTATAAATGCGGATGGTCACCTTTTGAAGGACAAACCTTTCAGTCAGCTATTATTTACACCTTTATTTCCGGTAACATGGCTTATTACAAGGGCAAATTCATGACTGATCAAACCGGTAAGAGATTAGCATTTAACAGATAAATGACTCCCCTGCTCCGAATCCAATTCCGGCGGCTGGCCATTACCCTCAGCCTTGCTGCACTGATCTTCCTTTTCGGTCTCAGCAGCAAGGCTGTAGAAATGGCTTATTCTGATGGATTTTACCAGTGGAGCTCGTTTGCACAACGTGTGATATCCGCCATATTCCCCTTCGCCCTCGGGGATTTCCTCTATGCAGCACTCCTGATCTATTGTATCTGGTCGGTCTGCAAAGTCATCCGAAAAGCGGCGCGACAGCAACTGAAAGCTGAAGACCGACTGGTAATTCCGATACAGTTCATCAGCTTTCTGCTGATCCTGTATATTGTATTTAAAATCTTGTGGGGATTAAATTATTCAAGGCCGTCGATTTCTGAAAGACTGGGCATCAGTGATGAAAAGTACAGCACCAGAGAGCTTGTCATGCTGGGCGGCTTTCTTGTTGAAAAGGTTAACCTGCTCGATCAGCAGCGCAAACACCAGCAGCGCCGGTACGACATCAGCGACTTAAAGGAAAATGCCGCAACCGCATACGGACTGATGGCAAAAAAGAACCCCTTTTTCAGGTACAGGGCCCCCGCGGTCAAACCCGTCATGTTTAGCTGGCTGATCAGTAAAATTGGGATTGAAGGCTATTACTGCCCGCTTTCCGGTGAGGCGAACATCAATATGAGGCTGCCATACATGGTTTTGCCATTCGTCACCAGTCACGAAATATCCCATACCCTCGGGATTGCCCGTGAGGATGAGGCCAACCTGATCGGCTACCTCGTCAGCATCAACAGCCCTGATGTCAATTTCCGTTATTCGGGTTATTACAATATCCTGAGAAGTGTCTTATTTGAAATCAGGATGAAATCTCCCGGCGATTTTTCAAGGCTGCTGAAGGAGATTAATACCAGCACCCTGAAAGATTTCAAAGAAGAGCATGAATTCTGGAGAAAATACAATGGCGACATGTCTGCCTACATGGGCACTGCGCTGGATAAATTCTTAAAGATCAACAACCAGAAAAAAGGAACAGACAGTTACCAGGATATTGTTTTATGGGTATTCAACCTGCACAAAAAAGAGATTGCTGCAAGTGCTGCAAGACCAGTCAAAACATTACAACCCTAAAACAAATAAACTTCAAAACATTTCTAAATTTGCCATACTATGGCAAAGATATCCATTAACCTGGCAACAGGCACATTACAGAAAGCAGAGATCATTGTAGGCATTGACTTAGGAACGACCAACAGCCTGGTGGCTTTTATCGCTCCTGATCACAATCCAATGGTAATCAATGACACCGGCAAGGGCCGTCTGGTTCCCTCGATTGTACATTTCAATGCTGCCGGAGTTCCTCTGGTGGGAAATGAAGCCAAAGCCTTGCTGATCACAGATCCCTCCAACACGCTGACTTTTCACAAAGGCTTGCTTGGAATTTCTACCGCTGAGCCTGGTGAAAATCTGGTGAAGAAACCACTTGAAATAGCTGCCGAAATACTCAAAGAACTAAAAAAACGCGCTGAGCATGCCCTGAAAACCCCGGTTAACAAGGCAGTGGTTACCGTTCCTTCATACTTTACTGACAGTCAGCGTATGGCTACAAGAAATGCGGGCCGTCTGGCCGGTCTCGATGTGATCAGTATTGTCAATGAAACTACTGCTGCCAGTTTAGCCTATGGTATTGGCTTAGCTCCTTCTGACCAGAAGACGATTGCGGTCTACGATCTCGGCGGTGGGTCATTCACTGTTTCTGTTCTCAGAATTGAAAACGGCATATTTGAAGTGCTGTCCACTAAGGGGAACAGTTTCCCTGCCGGGGATGATTTTGACCGTGCCATTGTCAGCTATTGGATCGAGAAAAATAAGCTGGATGCAACAGCGGCAGCAGGCGATCAGCGCCTGATGCAGCAGCTGCGACTGAAAGCAGAAGAAGCTAAAATTGCACTGAGCACACAAAACCTGTATAACGAAAAGCTTGGGGAAATCTGGTGTACGCTGGACAGGCAAACTTTTGAACAGCTGACTGCAGCGATGGTAGCAGACACCATCCATCTTTGTAAACAGGCAGTTGCCGATTCAAAACTGACAGTAGCAGATATTGACGAAGTATTGCTGGTGGGCGGTGCTACACGCAGCCCATATATCAAAGCACAGCTAACCGAGCTTTTTGGCAAACAGCCAGATGCGCGGATCAATCCTGATGAGATCGTAGCCCTTGGTGCAGCTATACAAGCAGATGTCATGGCCGGCAACCGCTCTTTCATCAGTTTGCCGGATGAAGACATTTTTAAGGAGCCTGCCCCTTCATCGGCCGCAGCGCAAAGAATGCTTGAACAGGCCAGGGCTGAAGGCGAGCAACTGGCATATCTTGCCGGGCAGTTTATTGAGAGGCACAGATTTGTACTGACTTCAATGGATATCTCCGGAACAAGGGAGATCCTCGATCGATTGCGGGCGGCGCTGCGCCAGGATGATAAAGATACTATTCAAAACCTCACTAATGAATTAAATGCGTTTACACGCCCTTTTGCAGCGCGCTTGCTCAAAAATTAATTACCACCTTATTACCGTTTAGCAGTACATTCCGAAGATGAAAAAAATCTTCATCTTCGGAATGCTGACAGGCCTTGCTCTGCTTACCTGCTCCTGGGGTTTCTTCGCCCATATGCGCATCAATCACCTCGCCGTATTTATCCTGCCCGATGGGATGAACAGGTTCTATAAACACAATATTACCTACATCACCAGCCATGCAACCGATCCTGACAAGAGACGTTATGCCGACACGGCAGAAGCTCCAAGGCACTACCTTGATGTTGAAACCTACGAAACAGCGATTGACAGTATTCCGCGGAAATGGGATGTTGCGGTGCAAAAATATGGCCTGATCAAATTGCAAAAAAACGGGATTCTTCCCTGGCATATTCATCGATGCTATTACCAGCTGGTCCATGCATTTAAAGAAAGGGACTCCCTCAGGATTTTAATCAGATCCGCCTACCTGGGCCATTATCTCGCTGATGCGCATGTACCGCTGCACACTACAGCAAACCATAATGGTCAGCTGACCAATCAGGCAGGTATCCATGCTTTCTGGGAAAGCAGGCTTCCGGAATTATTCTCTGAAAAATACAATTTTGTAGTAGGAAAAGCCCAATATATCGAAAATCCGCTGAAAGAGGCATGGAGGATCGTCACACACAGCCACGGGCTGGCAGACAGCACGTTAAAACTGGAGGCCGCTTTAAATGAGCGCTTCCCCTCCTGGCGCAAATACAGCTACAGCAAACGGAACGGACAGCTCACAAAGCAGTATTCATTCGCATACGCAAATGAATACCACAACAGCATGAACCATATGGTGGAAAAACAAATGCGCGCAGCGATCCTGTCTACCGGCTCCTACTGGTATTCTGCATGGGTTGACGCCGGACAGCCAACCCTTGAAAATATGCCTGGTACTAAATAACCTCTTTGGGTTTGAACATAGATTTAACCGCAGCAAAAACTATCGGTGCAAAAGTAACGATAGCGATGAATGCGATCACCGCAGAAAAGTTGTTTTTGATAAAGGGTATCTGGCCCAGCAGAAATCCGGCAAAGAGCAAAGTAGCGATCCAGGCAATTCCGCCAAGCACGTTAAAGTAGGTAAACTTTCCGAAAGGCATTCTTGCTACACCTGCAACAAAAGGGGCTACTGTTCTGATAATAGGCAGGAAACGGCTAAAGATGATTGCCTTGCCACCATGTTTTTCAAAGAACATATGCGATTTGTTGTAATATTCAAGTTTCAGGATCTTATTGTCCTCTTTGAATACTTTAATACCAAAGAACATTCCCAGTCGGTAATTGAGGCTGTTCCCCAAAATACCGGCAGCAGTTAAGAGGAAAAACATCAGCCAGATATCAAGTCCGGTTCCGCCTTTCGCGATCAGCGCGCCTACAGCAAACAGCATCGAGTCGCCCGGTAAAAAAGGGGTCACTACAAAGCCTGTTTCTGCAAAAATAATAAGGAATAAAATAAGGTAGGTCCAGGTCTGGTAACTACTTACGAGTTTTACCAGTTCTACATCTGTGTGCAGAATAAATTGTATCAGCTGATTAATGATGTCCATAGGGCGGTATCTTGCGTATAAAAAAACGTCATTACGGAAGAAATTAGAATATCTTTCATAATGACGCTCAAAGGTAGTATCTTTTTAATTAGTTATAGTTATTCAGCATTACCGGCATCACCAGCATGAGTACATCTTCATTTTCATCATTGGTCTGAGGGATGAGCAATCCTGCGCGGTTAGGCGTAGACAACTCCAGGGTAACTTCTTCGCCGCCCAGGTTGCTCAGCATCTCGATCAGGAAACGTGCGTTGAAACCAATCTCCAGGTCTTCACCTTCATACTGGCAGCTCAAACGCTCATGAGCTTCGTTGGCGAAATCCAGGTCTTCAGAAGAGATGTTGAGTTCACTTCCATTGATTTTTAATCTTACCTGATGGGTAGTCTTGTTGGCAAAAATAACCACACGGCGTAATGTATTCAGGAACAAAGCCCTGTCAATAATTAATTTATTTGGGTTATTGGCAGGAATTACCGCTTCATAATCAGGGTAACGTTCATCGATCAGGCGGCATACCAGGTTGATATTCTCAAATTTAAAGAATGCACTGGTAGCATTGTAATCCACAGAAACATTGATATCCGTTGAAGGTAAAGCCGCTTTTAACAAAGTCAATGCTTTTTTAGGGAGGATGAACGAGGCTGTTTTATCAGCTTTGCTGTCCATGCGCCTGTATCTTACCAGTTTATGTGCATCAGTAGCTACAAAAGTGATAAACTGATCTGAAAGCTGGCAAAAAACGCCTGTCATTGCAGGGCGAAGCTCGTCGCTGCTCACGGCAAAGATTGTTTTGGTAATAGCCTCTGTCAGTACAGACGCCGGGAGGTTTACCGATGAAGCATTTTCTACGGTCGGGATCTTTGGAAAATCATCTCCGTTTTCGCCGCTCAGTTTATACTTTCCATCACCGGCACTGATCTCTATTGAAAATGAAGCATCATCAATATTAAATGAAATCGGTTGATCAGGGAGTGTTTTTAAAGTATCTAACAAGATTCTTGCCGGTACAGCTACTTTTCCGCCTTCTTTAGACTCAACAGGTAAAGAAGTGGTCATACTTGTCTGCAGATCTGTTGCAGAAATCGTTAAGCTGCCATCTTTGATCTCGAAAAGAAAGTTTTCCAGTATCGGCAAAACAGTACTGCTGCTTGATGCACCGTTCACTGTTTGTAAATGTTTTAAAAGTGTTGATGTGGATACTATAAATCTCATAATTATGATCTGGTCAATTCTCAAAAATATAAAAATTACCTTGCATACTTATACTTGCGGTAATAATGTTGAAAAATTGCGAATGATATTAACAGTAATAAGGGTACAATTACATTGATCAGCTGCCATTTCAGCTTTTCACTGCGCAGCAGCTGTTTATCCAGGAGCCTGACCCTGACCTCTTTATTGCGCAGATCAATCAGATGATCCTCTGAAGACAAGTAATCTGCAATATTTAAAAGCAAGGCCTTATTTCCGAAATTTCTTTGTGTGTAACGGTCAAACCCAAGTGGAAACACAGAGCCATCACGGCCGCTTACCTGATTTCTGAAGATATCGCCATCACCGATCACGATCATTTTCGCTGGTTTGCTTACACTTCCCGTCCTGAAATCTTCAGTGATCCCGGCAGGTACCTGCCTGTTGAGAAAGACAGAAGGGAATGCACCTTCTAGCAGTACAGCTGCAATGCCCGGACGATGCAGATATTTCCGCTGATCAGGTGTTTCTGCAATCAGCTGCAGGGATAAAACTTCAGGGGTGTTGTGCTCAATATGGTAAGGCGAAGTATGCAGCAGTACCGTTTTACGCAATCCCTTTACAGCAATGGTATCTACTGTGCTCAGGAACTCTGTACGGATGCCGTCAATATTTTTTACCAGACCGGGGAATGCATCAGGAATAAGTACAGGGTAATAAACCCAGGGCGCCATCTGGATATCCCGCTGCTGCCCGCTGCCGCCGCCCATCGCAAGGGGGATCTCGGCACAGTTTAAATCGGCCACCAGGTTATAGTTTATCCTTGCCCCGTACATAAAGAGCATATCATCCAGATTGAGCTTATTGTTAAATGCGAGCTGCTGTCCTTTACCTTTTAAACTATCCAGGTCAGCACTTACCTGGTCGATACTCCAGACAATGCTGCCCCCATTCATCACAAAATAATTGATTTTGTATTTCAGGGCCTCAGAAAATTCCTTTTGCGGTTTGGTGATGAACAGGACTTTCAGTTTGTCCAGTCCCTCCTTACTGATCAGGTTCAGGTCTACCCTGCCCACTTCATAGCTATCCGAAAGTGACTTCATCGCATCGCTCAGGTAAGGATCAGCAGGCTCACCATTCCCTTCGGTAAATCCGATCCTGGGGCTTTCAACTGTGTCGACCTTTTTAATTGCAGAACTGAACACATATTCCAGGTTCTGGATAGAATTATTGATATTCTGTTCGTAGTTGCCTGCGGCATCCAGGTTTTGTAACAGCTTTACGGAAACCTGTCTGTCACCAGCCTGTACAACGGCCATTGGAAAGATGGTTTTTTGAGTAAAGCCAGTTTCATTTTTAATATTCAGATGGGTTGGCTCGATGCCTATGCTGTACAGGTTTTGTAAAACCGTATCCTGCGCCTGCTGGTCGAGCCCATCAAGTGGATCAGTAAAAACTACCTTTATCTTTACTGCTGAATTTGCTTTATAATCATTCAGCAAATCTGCAGTTGCATTTTTCAGCCGTTTAAAAGCCGCTGGAAGGTTACCATCTAGAAATACGGTAACCGTAATTTCTTTATCGGCTTTTGCCAGCACTGCTTTCGACTTTGCATTGAGCGTGAACCTCTTTTCGAGGGTAAAATCAAAACGGGTATATATATAGGAGGAGGCCATATTGATCAGCACCAAAGCGGTGATAAAAAGCACTGGCTTCATCCATTTATTTTTAGTGTTGTTTACCATTTTCTACCTCCGATCACCAGTTTGGTCCCCCCCAGGAACAATAAGGTAAAACTGATAAAATAAATCAGGTCCCGTGTATCCAGCACTCCCCTGCTCATCGATTGAAAATGCGCATTCACACTGAGCCATACAAAAACATCCTCCAGCATTCCCAGGGCAAAGATTTTCCCTAAGGCATCAAATCCGGTATAGACGATAAAGGAGATGAAAACGGCCACAGCGAAGGCGATCACCTGATTTTTAGTCACAGATGAGGCAAATATGCCGATAGATGCAAACGCCGCACCCAGCAGCAGCAATCCAGTATAAGAACCGGCAACTGCGGCACCATCAATATTTCCCTTAGGCATGCCCAACTGAACAATCGTATAATAATAGAGTAGTGTTGGCAATAAAGCAAACAGGATCAGGATCAGGCAGGCAAAGTATTTCGCCAGTATAATCTGCCAGTCTGTGAGGGGCCTGCTTGCGAGCAGTACATACGTACCTTCCCTGCGCTCTTCGGCAAATGAACGCATGGTGATCGCAGGGATCAGAAACATGAATAAAAAAGGGCTCAGGCTGAAAAACCCGTTAAGTTCTGCATATCCATATTCCAGGATAGAAGTATCAGGGAAAAACCAGAGGAGCAACCCGGAGACCAATAAGAATACACCGATGGTGATATAGGCCATCAGGGAATTCAATAAACTGAACAACTCACGTTTAAATACTGCGTACATGAATAATGATAATGATGCCGAAGTTAGATAAATAACGGGAAAATGAAACAATACCCGAGCTGTAAAAACAGAAAAAAGGCAACCAGTATACCTGGTTGCCCTGAAAGATCCGGATGATTCTGGTTTACAAACCAAAGTTATACCCCAGTCGTAAACCTACAAATTTTGGAGTGGTAAAGAAACCGGCTACCCCGCTTCCATCAAAGGGCCTGCGGCTGAGCGCTCTTTCATATCTCACGTTCAGGTCAAGGGAGTTTTTGTCTGATACCGGAAATTCAACACCAAAATTAGGCACATAAAAAACTGTGGTTTCATTAAAGTTTTTAACACCCAGAGTAACAGCCAGATCTCCGCCCAGGTAAAAATAGTCAACAGGGTAGTATTTCACACCAGCTTTCAATGGAACGAGTCCAATATCATCGACCAGAGTGACGATTCCCTGATTAAACACTGCGTTATTACCTTTAAACTCCAGATAATCTGCACTAAGGGTAAAATTGACATTGTTCCTGACCGGAGTCTGCAATTGCAGCGATGCACCATATCCATGATTAAATATGTTACCAAACTCTCCCGTCGGAAGCACATAGTCCGCTCCTGCGCCCAGACGAAAGCCGGTACGTATATCTGTTTTTGTCTGGGCGTTACTTATAGCGCATGAACATAAAACTACCACTACAATAAATAAAACTGATTTTTTCATTTCTGAGATTAACATGAGAGACCATTCCCGCATGTCTTCTTTCAAACAATATCTTCACCATCAAAGCTGATTTGGACTAAAATCCCCACTATTAGGGATGCATAAAAGCAAAAAAGGCAGCCCTTGTCAGGACTGCCTTTTTCATTTAAGGTTGTTTGCTTATAAACCAAAGTTATACGCCAGTCTTAAACCAACAAATCTCGATTTGAAGTTAAAGTTACTGTTGCCCGGTCCGTCATAGTTAGTTGACCACTCTTCATATCTTGCGCTCAGATCAATCGATCCTTTGTCAGAGACAGGAAACTCAACACCAATATGAGGTGTATAGGCAAAAGATGTTTTTGAATTGTCACCTGTCCCAAAGGCAGCACCCAGCTCACCACCTACATAAAAGTTTTCTGCCAGGAAGTAATTGATACCCGCTTTCACTGGTATCACGTTCAAATCCGCATTCCTTAAAGTAACTCCCCCAACAGTTCCAAGGTCTTCTCCCCTAAATGTAAGGTAACCTGCTGATGCGGTAAAATTCAGTTTTTCTATAATTGGCGTCTGGAACTGTAAAGTTCCTCCATATCCCAATTTGTATGCGTCTCCAAAATCTCCCGTCGGAAAAGCAAATTCAGCACCAATACCGATTTTAGAACCTGTCATTGCAGGATCTTTTTTCTGTGCAGAAACATTTGAAAATGCAAATAGTCCGGCGATAGCGGTTAGTAAAAATAACTTTTTCATAATTGTTTTTTATTTAGTTAGCGGGACAATTTCCCATACAGACCTAAACAAAAAGTTGGCCAAACCAGACGGCTGTTTAACAAAACATTAATTGTCAGCGAGTTAAAGACCTGAATATTTCTTCTAAAGAGTCAGTTTGATGTTTGGTTTTGAGAGCAGTCAGGTTTGAATCCGCCACAATTTTACCTTTATTGATAATCACTACCTGTTCACAAAGCGCTTCTACTTCCTGCATGATGTGCGTGGATAGAATCACCGTTTTATCCCTGCCCAGGTTACTGATCAGCTCACGGATATCTGTGAGCTGGTTAGGATCAAGCCCTGTAGTAGGCTCATCGAGGATCAGGATCTGAGGGTCATGGATAATTGCCTGTGCCAGGCCTACACGCTGTTTATAACCTTTGCTCAGCATGGCGATCTTCTTATGCTGCTCATCGCCCAGGCCAACGCGCTCAATTACTTCCTTAACTTTTAGCACGGTGTTCTCCAGCTGATACGTATCAGCTACAAATGAAAGAAATTCGCGGACATACATATCCGTATATAAAGGGGTGTTCTCCGGCAGGTAGCCAAGAATGCGCCGCATCTCCAGGCTTTGGCGCTGTGTATCAAACCCGCCGAGCTTCGCCATCCCTGACGTAGGCTGCAGGTAACCGGTAAGCATCCTCATCGTAGTAGACTTACCTGCACCATTTGGCCCCAGGAAGCCCAGGATTTTCCCCGGCACCGCTCTGAAACTGATGTTGTCCACGGCTTTCTGCTCCGCGTATGTTTTGGATAAACCTTCTACCAGTATGCTCAATGTATGAATATTAAAATCTGTCAGGACAGGGAAAAAGCCCTTTTTAACTGCTGCACCGCTATCCCTTTCAAAAGTAATAATTACTCCTTGATTATTCGGTCAAAATTACCCCCAACTTTCTATCTTTGCAGTATTATGGCCAAAACGAATAACGACGAACAATTTAAAAATGTGATCTCTCACGCTAAAGAATACGGTTTTGTATTTCAAAGCAGCGAAATTTATGATGGATTAAGTGCCGTGTATGACTACGGTCAGATGGGTGCCGAGCTAAAAAACAACATCAAAACATACTGGTGGAAATCAATGGTGCAAATGCATGAAAACATTGTGGGCATCGATTCTGCCATATTCATGCACCCCAAGGTATGGAAAGCCAGCGGCCACGTAGATGGCTTCAGCGATCCGATGATCGATAATAAAGATTCGAAAAAACGTTACCGTGCAGACCAGTTATTAGAAGATAAGATTGCCCGTTATGAAAAAGACGGAAAAACAGATAAAGCAGCAAAACTTCAGTCTGATATGGACGAAGCGCTTAAGACAGAAAACCTTCCGCAGCTCAAAGTGCTGATCGAAGAGCATGAAATTGCCTGCCCGGTAAGCGGCACAAAAAACTGGACTGATGTACGCCAGTTTAACCTGATGTTCAGCACACAATTTGGTGCCATGGCCGAAGGTGCCGAAGAAGTATACCTGCGTCCTGAAACCGCACAGGGTATTTTTGTGAACTTCCTGAATGTACAAAAATCTGGAAGGATGAAAATCCCGTTCGGTATCGCCCAGATCGGTAAAGCCTTCAGAAATGAGGTAATTGCCCGTCAGTTCATCATGCGCATGCGCGAATTTGAACAGATGGAAATGCAGTTTTTTGTTCGTCCCGGTGAAGAAATGAAATGGTATGCCTACTGGAAAGAAGCACGCCTGAAATGGCATACTGCCCTGGGCACAGACCCTGCAAAATACAAATATCATGACCATGCCAAGCTGGCCCATTATGCCAATGCAGCGGTTGATATTGAATTTGAATTCCCATTCGGCTTCAAAGAAGTTGAGGGTATCCACAGCCGTACAGACTTTGATCTGAGTCAGCACCAGGAGTTCTCTAACAAAAAAATGCAGTATTTTGACAACGACCTGAACGAGGATGGCAAACCTTATGGAAATTACATTCCTTATGTAATCGAAACATCTATTGGTTTAGACCGGATGTTCCTGCTCACGATGATCAATGCATTTGAACAGCAGGACCTGACGGAAGGTGAAAAAGTTGACAGCCGTACGGTACTCCACCTGCACCCATGCCTTGCCCCTATCAAAGCTGCCATCCTGCCCCTCACTAAAAAAGACGGCCTGCCGGAAAAAGCCCAGGCCATCATGAATAACCTGATGCTGGATTATAATGTGGTGTACGAGGAAAAAGATTCGATCGGAAAACGCTACCGCAGACAGGATGCTATAGGAACTCCATTCTGTATCACTATTGACCACCAGACCCTGGAAGATGATACCGTAACTATCCGCCACCGCGACAGTATGGAGCAGCAGCGTATAGATAGCAAAGATCTGAATGACCTGATCGAAAGTAAGGTCAGCTGGAAAAATCTGCTCAGAAAATCTTAATCATCATTTTAATTAAAAAAGAGCCTGTATCACTCCACTGTGATGACAGGCTTTTTTTATGATTAAACCATTTCTACAGCAAGTGGTCTCATTATTGTTATTGAGGGATGAGCGCTATTAAACCGATACTGACGTTACACACATGAAATTCACACCTATTTTATTCTTCCTTTTACTGATCAGCTCTCTTGCTGTTAAGGCACAATCCAGCACCAATATCTGGACACAGGAAGAACTTGACAACGCCAATACGGCTGTAAATGCTGATTATCTGAATGATGAAGAAAAACAGATCGTTTTTTATATGAACCTTGCACGCACTGACGGGCGCAAGTTTTTTGATACCTTTTTCCAGGATTTCGTCAATGCCTACAATCTTGATATGCAACGCTACAGCAACTATGATGAGCTTAGGGTAAACCGTAAGGACAGGTATTACCGCGGACTGAAGGAAGATCTGGAAGGCATCAGGGACCTGCCCCTGTTCAGCCCTGATGAAACCCTGACCTGGGTGGCTCAGCAGCATGCCAAAGACCTGAGCAGGAACAATAAAGCAGGTCATAAGTCTTCAGACGGCAGGACTGTCCAGGACAGGATTGGTAAATATTATCCGCGCAGGTCCATGGGAGAAAACCTGGCCTTTGGTTTTTCCAAAGGGCTGGCCAATGTATGTATGCTGCTGCTTGATAAAAATGTTCCTGATTTAGGGCACCGCAAAACCATACTGGGCACGGCATACCAATTGAGACTGGTGGGGGTAAATATCAGGAACCATCCCGGTTACAAGTACTGTGCGGTAATCGACTTTATTTCGGCACCGCCTGCACGCTAATCTTATCGTAATTTCGGGAAATCATCTGCAATCCCTAAATTGCGCCGCTGATTGAGTACCTTATTAAATATGCGCAAAGCCCTTCTCAGATTTATTGATTTCTTTTATCCGCCATTTTCGCGATGGCTGTCCAAGCATACTTTCAGGTACATTGTTTCCGGTGGTACAAATACGGCAAGCGGCATTGTATTCTACTTCCTGATCTACAATTATGTCCTGCACCAGCAGGATGTGACGCTGAGTTTCAGGCCCTATCTGATCACTGCGCCCGTGGCAACGCTGATCATCGAGGCACCTCTCACCTTCCTCATCGGTTTTACATTAAATAAATACCTGGTATTTACAAAATCTGAACTGAAGGGAAGGATACAAATGTTCAGGTATGCGATGGTCGTTTGCGCCAATCTGATGCTCAATTTTGCGATGATTAAAATCATGGTAGAGAGCTTTAATTTTTATCCATCAGTAGCCAAATTTGTGACCACCATCGCACTGGCCGTTGCCAGTTATTTTATCCAGACGCACTTCTCTTTCAAGGTAAAAAAATAAATCAGCCCAAAGTAAAAGGGCAACCGGTTCCTTGATAAATGCTCCACACAGGCTTATCTTAGCGCTATCAAATATAAATTGGTTATGAGCGATTTTAATGACTTTAACAATCCGCAGGTAGCAAAATTGCCAGCACATTTAAGGCAGTTTATTGTGGACCAGAACTATGATAAATATACCCCTGTAGACCAGGCTGTTTGGCGCTATGTCATGCGCCAGAATTACAGCTATCTGAAAGATGTGGCCTACTATCCTTATATTAAAGGATTACAGCGTGCCGGACTCAGCATCGAATATATTCCCGACCTGCAGACCATGAACGATAACCTGGGCAAACTGGGCTGGGGCGCAGTTACCGTAGATGGTTTTATTCCACCGGCAGCATTTATGGAATATCAGGCCTACCGTGTACTGGTGATCGCGGCAGACATCCGGCAGATCAATCATATTGAATATACCCCCGCTCCGGATATCATCCATGAGTCTGCCGGCCATGCCCCAATTATCGCAGATGCCGATTACAACAGTTACCTCAGCTATATCGGTTCTATCGGGGCAAAAGCAATGTTCTCTGCCAAAGATTTTGAACTGTACGAAGCGATCCGCGCCTTATCGATCCTGAAAGAAGCAGTAGATGCACCTGAATACGAAATTGCGAAGGCAGAGCAGCTCCTGAAAGAGATTTCAGACCATATGGGCGAACCTTCTGAAATGGCTTTGCTGAGCAGGTTGCACTGGTGGACCGTAGAATACGGACTGATCGGCAGCCTTTCAGATCCAAAAATATATGGTGCAGGATTGCTTTCCTCTATCGGAGAAAGTGCCTCATGTATGATGGATACCGTTAAAAAGATCCCTTATACGATAGATACGATCAACTACGCATACGACATTACAAAAACCCAACCTCAGCTCTTTGTTACGGAGACCTTCCAGAACCTGATCGATGTGCTGGAGCAGTTTGCAGATACGATGTCTTTCAGAAAAGGTGGTACAGAAAGCATTATCAAAGCCATGGAGTCACGGAATCCTGCTACAGCAGTCTACAGTTCGGGTTTACAGGTTACAGGTGTATTTACGGATATGGGCATCAACCTGAAAGACGAACTTACCTTTATCAAAACCAGCGGGCCATCTGCGCTGGCGATTGAGAACAAGCAATTGGAAGGGCATGGCAAATTATACCATAAAGACGGATTTTCATCTCCTGTTGGCAAATTAAAGGGTATATTGCTGCCTCTTGAAGACTTTAATACTGATGATCTTAAAGGGATAAATATAGAGGAAGGAAAAACAGGAAACCTTACTTTTGATAGTGGTATCATAGTTTCCGGAAGAGTAATGTCAGTTCTCCGCATAGCCGGTAAGCTCGTCCTGATCTCTTTTGAAGAGTGTACGGTTAAAGAAAGCAATGGAAATGTGCTTTTCCTGCCTGAATGGGGAACTTACGATATGGCCGTTGGTGAAAAGATCGTATCGGTATTTAATGGTGCAGCGGATAAAGAAGCCTACGAGGAGCTTACGCATATCAGCAAAAAACAAACCACAAAAGTCAGCTATGAGGCTGTAACAACCCAGTTGCATGGGATGTACAATACAGTGAGAATGATCAGGGATGGAAAAGCAAGCCATGAGCAAATCCCTGCCTTATTCAGCCAGTTGAAAACAAACTACAGACAGGACTGGTTATGTGCCCTGGAAATACTGGAAATAGTACATGATACAGGTGCTGATGCAGACCTGGAAAAAGAAATCAGGATTTATCTGGAAATGAAAGCTTCCAGTGAACCTGAGCATAAAAAATTAATTAATGACGGGCTGCATGTGATCGCAAACCCGGTTACCCAACTGATAACAGAAGAAGATTAAGGATGAACATCGTATTAACAGGCGCAAGCAGCGGCATAGGCTTTGAAACCGCATTGGAATTTACATTAAAAACGGAAAACAAAGTGGTCTGCATTGCCAGATCAGCCGATAAACTGAGGAAGCTGCTGGAAATTGCAAGAGGGATCAATCCTGACTGTACACTGCTGCCTGTAGAGTTCGACATTGTCCATGACGACTATGCTGCCCTCCTCCCATTTTTGCAGCAGCGCCTGGGCACGATAGATATCCTGATCAATAATGCCGGTCAGCTGGTGAATAAATCATTTGCCGATACTACATCAGAAGATATGTACCATATGTTCCAGAGTAATGTAGTCGGTCATTTCAACATGATCCAAAACCTGCTCCCGCTGATGGGAACTGGCAGCCATATTGTAAACATCAGCAGCATGGGAGGCTTTCAGGGCAGTGTAAAATTCCCCGGGCTTGCGGCCTATTCTTCGAGCAAAGGGGCACTGGCAACACTTACCGAATGCCTGGCATACGAACTTGCCGAAAGCGGTATTAAGGTGAACTGTCTGGCATTGGGATCTGCACAGACAGAGATGCTGGAACAGGCATTCCCGGGCTATGAATCGCCGGTTTTGGCCTTTGAAATGGGCAAGTACGTGGCTGATTTTGCTGCTACCGGCCATAAATTTTTTAACGGCAAGATCCTTCCTGTGGCTGTTACCACCCCATAATTTTTTATGGGGCATTTGGCCTTTTGAATATTATTTTAATATCTTTAGGGCAAATAGCATGAAAAAAGTACTCATTTTATTCTGTTTCAGCCTCCTGTTTGCCACTGCCGGCAAAGCCCAAACCATTCCGGGTAAATACAGGGAATTATTGGATAAGCTCAATTCACATTTTACAGCAGAAACACCTGCAAGCAAGCTGATCAGTTTCGCGAAGACAATGATCGGCGTGCCTTACCGTTATGCCTGCAGCAATCCTTCTGTTGGTTTCGACTGCTCCGGATTTGTCAGCTATGTATTTCACAACTTTGGCTTTGATGTTCCCCGGTCGTCAACAGAGTTTAATGTGGCCGGAAAACCTATCAAACTGGAGAATGCAAAAGTTGGGGATGTATTGGTATTTACGGGAACCAATCCGCGGAGGCGTGTGGTAGGCCATGTAGGTATCATTGCAGAAATTCAGGGCGACACCATCCACTTTATCCATTCCACTTCGGGCAAAGCACATGGTGTAACAATAACAACCCTCAATGCTTATTACCGCAGCAGGCTGATGAAAGCCGTAAGTATTCTTTAGCTTTCCAGCAGCACCACCTTCAGTGCATTCAGCACTTCACCATGTTTCAGCATTTCCTTTGCCAGCTCATGCAGTTCACGCTGACGGTTAACGGCATCCCCTATCGTGGCATCCAGAACTTCCTTTACTGCATCCTGATGTCTCACCAGGTCAATTTCCTCTTCAGAAGGTATGTGTTCGATATTTCCCAGCATGCCGAGGTCGTTCCCTGTAAGCACGTAAGAATTCCTGACCTGTTTTGGCAGTGCATCCACACCTATACCCAAGTTGGTCAGCGGTTTAGCTACCTGAAAAAGGTTCTCAGGAGTAACACGGCAGTACCAGTCGCCCCCCAGGCGTGCCACCAGATCTATCTTTGCCTGGTCGATCTTCCCCTCATCATCAAGGATATCCTCCCTGATATGGATCAGCTTCACTTCCGCCAGCACCAGGTTGCCTGCACCGGGAAGAGCCCCCAGATGGATCACCTCCTGTACAATGCACTCCATCTGCACCGGTGCCTCAGCTACACGGGGGGGCTTCACCAGCTGCGAAGCCTGCATCGTCAACCCTGATTTTTCAAACTCGTTGATCCCCTTTGCATATTCGGTACTCGCCAGGCTCATCTGCTGCACCATCGGATAATTCACGATATTGATCACGCATTCCTTTACCTCCAGGATATTTTCAAGTGTATGTTTCGTCGTATTGTCCCTTACCCTCCTTGCAGGCGAAAAAATACACAAAGGCGGATTGGTACTGAACATGTTGAAAAAACTGAAAGGGCTCAGGTTTACATTCCCGGCCTGATCAATAGTTGTTGCAAAACAGATAGGCCGCGGCGCCACTGCATACTGCATATAATTTTGCAGCTGTGCAGGGCTTAAATCGGAAACGTCGAGGGTCAGCATTATTTCTTAAGCGCTAATAGAGAAAACGCTGTATCCGCCCTGCGGATGGTATTGCTCAACCGGCCAAGTCCGGTGATCTCCATTTCTACCACATCACCATCCTGCAGCCATTGCGGCTGATAGTTCGGATCATGGAGAAGACCAGTACCATTGAGTTCCAGGAAACATCCCGTGCCTACCGTTCCTGAACCAATCACATCTCCGGGCAAAATATCGGCTCCGTAGGCGCAGCGTTCTATGATTTCTGCAAAAGTCCAGTCCATATCTGCCATATTCCCAGCCGATACCTGTTTGCCGTTTACGGTGCAGGTCATGCTTAGATTATAGGCATTGCCTGTATGCCCGGGCTTAGCCTCAGTGCGGTATGCTGCAAGCTCATCTGGAGTAACCAGCCATGGGCCGATCACAGTAGAGAAATCTTTTCCCTTTGCCGGGCCAAGGTTTAATAACATTTCTTCCATCTGCAGCGTACGTGCACTCATATCATTCATGATCATGTAACCGGCAATATAGTTATCCGCTTCAGCAGCGGTGATATTCCTGCCCTTTTTACCGATGACAATAGCTACTTCCAGTTCAAAATCCAGTTTCTGAAAATGATCCGGCATACACTCGATCTCTCCCGGCCCGCTGATGGCATTATGGTTGGTAAAGTAAAAGATAGGATACTGGTCAAACTCGGCAATCATCTCTACCTTTCTGTTTCTTCTTGCAGCAGCAACATGCTGGCGGAATGCATATCCGTCCCGGCAGGAAGAAGGATGAGGAACAGGTGCAATCACTTCATAGAACGCCTCTTCCTTGGGTGCTATTTCAGCAGCTTTTATTTTGGCATCAATCGCCAAAGCCCGTTCCATGAGCACTTCGGCATCCTTGAGAAAAGCATTCATGTCATTCGGTATTTGCTTGTCACATGAATGCAGGTTGTAGATATGGCCATTGACGAAAACACCCAGGTGCTCTCTGTCTTCTGTTTTGTATGATACTAGCTTCATATAGTTTATGTTTGGCAGCTTTACGCTTGATACAGGTCAAAGCTAGAGATTTTCGATGGAATATGATTTAAATCTACAACAATTAGAATCTAAGGATAATTTTGATTACTGCTGATTTAATTCTTAAATTAGCACACGCATTAGATGATAAATAGCAATCTTAAATATCAGGGTCGTATCTCCAGCCAGGTTTTGGCTTCGTTCCGATATGCTATGCTCTCTAAGCTCATTTTTGCGCAGTATTCCATTTAAGCTCTTTCCGGCTCTTTAGTTTATTAAACGTTCTCACGTTTTTTATACATCCCATATTTTAACCAATATATATTCCTATAGTTATGCCCATTTATCATACCTTAGGTACCATTCCGCCTAAAAGGCACACTGTTTTCCGTAAACCAAACGGCGAACTCTATGCCGAGGAACTGGTATCCACAGAAGGATTTTCAAGCCTCTATTCGCTTGTCTATCACTGTCATCCCCCAACCATTGTAAAGTCCCTGGGCGAACCCTATTCCGTAGAGCCCAAAATTGCAAGGGAAAAACACCTGAAGCACACTTCGCTGATCGGGTTTAACATTGCACCGGAAGATGATTACCTGCAAAGCAGGAAACCGGTACTGGTAAACAGCGACCTGCATATCTCTCTGGCCGCGCCGCGGAAATCCATGACAGATTACTTCTACAAGAACAGCCAGGCTGATGAGGTCATCTTTATTCACCAGGGTTCAGGTGTATTGAAAACCGGATTTGGAAAGATCAGGTTCAGCTATGGTGATTACCTGGTAGTTCCCCGCGGCACCATCTATCAGCTGGAATTTGACGATGAGCAGAACAGATTGTTTATCATAGAAAGCTTCAGCCCGATCCGCAGCCCCAGGCGCTACAGGAACGAATACGGGCAGCTGATGGAACACGCACCTTATTGCGAGCGCGACATCAGGAAACCGTCAGACCTGGAAACGATTGATGAAAGGGGAGATTTTAAAGTGCTGATCAAAAAACAAGGATTAATCTATCCATATACTTACGGCACACACCCTTTCGACTTTGTGGGATGGGATGGGTTCCATTACCCCTGGGCTTTCTCCATACATGACTTTGAACCGATCACCGGCCGGTTGCACCAGCCGCCTCCTGTGCACCAGACCTTTGAAGGCCACAATTTTGTCATCTGCTCTTTTGTTCCGCGCAAGTATGATTACCATCCTTTATCCATTCCTGCTCCCTACAACCATAGTAATGTAGACAGCGATGAGGTCTTATATTATGTAGACGGGGATTTTATGAGCAGGAAAAGTGTAGTGAAAGGACAGATTACACTGCATCCCGGCGGTATACCTCACGGCCCTCATCCCGGAACAGTAGAGAAATCCATAGGGAAAGAAAAAACTGAAGAGCTCGCGGTAATGATCGATCCTTTCCGCCCCCTCATGCTGACAGAAGATGCGGTGAAAATTGAAGACGAAAGCTATCATAAAAGCTGGCAGATCAATGTAGAATAACAAACAACTGACTAACAAAACATTAAATAAAAAAACCATGCAAACTCAATTTGTAGAAAAAGAAACGTTTACCCAGGATTTCCTTCCGCTCAATGGAACAGACCATGTGGAACTGTATGTTGGAAATGCTAAACAGTCCGCACATTATTATAAAACAGCCTTTGGCTTCAACACTGTGGCCTACGCCGGGCCTGAAACAGGGCTGAGAGACAGGGCTTCATACGTCTTACAGCAGGGAAAGATCAGGCTGGTATTAACTACGCCCCTGAAATCTGACGGGCCAATTATGGAGCATATCAAAAAACATGGTGACGGTGTAAAAATCCTGGCATTATGGGTTGATGATGCCTATAAATCCTATGAGGAAACGGTCAAACGCGGGGCGAGATCCTTTCAGCTCCCGCAAACCTTAACAGATGAATTTGGAGAGATCCGCACGGCAGGGATTTACACTTACGGAGAAACGGTGCACCTTTTTGTAGAACGCAAAAATTACAGTGGCGCATTTATGCCCGGCTATGTGGCTACAGATGGTGGCTACCAGCCCAAAAGTACAGGACTGTTGTATATTGACCACTGTGTAGGAAATGTGGGATGGAACAGAATGGACGAAGCCGTAAGGTGGTATGAAGAGGTAATGGGTTTCAGGAACATCCTTTCATTTGACGATAAACAGATCAATACGGAATATTCTGCGTTGATGAGTAAAGTCATGAGCAATAAAAATGGATACGTAAAGTTTCCTATCAATGAACCAGCTGAGGGCAAAAAGAAATCCCAGATTGAGGAATACCTGGAATTTTATGAAGGGGAAGGCGTGCAGCATATTGCTGTTGCTACACATGACATCATCACTACGGTACGCGAAATGAAGGCCAGAGGGGTAGAGTTTTTAAGTCCGCCACCACGGGCCTATTATGAAACACTGCTCGAAAGGGTAGGCAAAATCGATGAAGACATTGCCCCGCTTCAGGAACTGGGTATCCTGGTAGATTACGATGAAGAGGGCTACCTGTTACAGATATTCACCAAACCTGTGCAGGACCGTCCTACACTTTTCTTTGAGATCATTCAGCGTAAAGGGGCACAGTCATTCGGCGCAGGCAATTTTAAGGCTTTGTTCGAATCACTGGAACGTGAACAGGAGCTCAGGGGCAACCTGTAAATACGACGATGAGAAAGCAGGGCCTCCACTGCTTTCTCATTTCAATACCAGCTGATTCAAAAAATTTCAGTAATTTCGGACGTTAGCTGTAATCAAAGAGCAATGCCCAATCATATTATTCAAAGAACCCAGTTATTTTCTGAACACCTGCGATCAGCGTTCAAACTGTTTCAGAAAAATGACCCCTTAAGACTGGCTGGCGCCACAGCATTTTTCACCAACTTCGCCCTACCGCCAATTTTACTGATCCTGATCAGGTTATTTGGCTTTTTTGTAGACCGGAAAATTCTGGTGACGAGGATTTTCGAAAGGCTTTCCAGTCTACTGGATGAAAGCAGTACCACACAGATCCGTCAGACCCTAAGGAATATCCGTGGTATAGATCATAAATGGTATGCCACCCTGGTCAGCTTTGTGTTCTTTCTTTTTGTAGCGACTACCCTTTTCAGCGTGATCAAAAACTCAATGGACCAGATCTGGTCAATAGGCATCAAAGAACATTCTACTTTTCTTTTCAAACTGAAGATCAGGGCAAGGGCCTTTATCATTATTCTTGTTGCCGGATTATTGTTTTTTGTAGGTGTGCTTACTGATAGTGTACAGGCTTTTATAGGCCCATACATCAATACAGCTTCTCCCACCGCAGGCAGGGTATTTCTGATGGTCCTGAACCAGCTGCTCTTTATTGTGATTGTGACTACCTGGTTCAGCGTTTTATTCAAGTTTCTGACCAGCGGACGGCCTACCTGGAAGTCTGCTATCAGGGGCGGACTGCTCACCGGCATCCTCTTCACCTTTGGGAAGTACATTCTCCGTTTTGCCCTTCCGCTCAGCAATATTGGTAATATCTATGGCGCTTCTGGCTCTATCGTACTGATTATGCTTTTTGTATTCTATTCTTCCTTTATCTTTTATTTTGGTGCCTGCTTTGTAAAAGTGCTGAGCGATGCCAAAGAAACTCCCATACGCCCCATCAAAGGAGCGTTTAATTACGAGATCAAAGAGGTGTTAAAAACAAACTAATTCAGTTCTTCTGCAACCGTTTTTTCAAGGCCATGCATTTCAAATACTGCCAGTTTACTCAACAGGTTGTAATGTAGGGTACCAAAGAAATTGATGATGCCATCCTGGGTTTTACCTTCAATACAGATGCTCTCCTTTGATAATTGCGGGTGGTTGAAAACCTGGTCTGTCAACAGTTCTTCATCTTTAATTTTGATATCGGCGATATCAATTGCGTATTGTTTCATCAACAATAAGAAGCTACTTCCGTTTAATAATAACTCTTTGATATTCATAGCAGTTCAGTGATTTGGTGGGAATAAAATACCTGCAAATTTAACGCCAAAAAAAGGGTAAACCTGTATGGCTTACCCTTTTAATTTTGCTAATACGATATACCAGCCTAGAAAAGGCGCAACGCCAATCCGAGAGTAAATAGGTTTAACTTTGTGTCATCATATCCCGATTTCCCGATTTTGGACAATCCTGCCTCATATCGCAGATCAAGGCCCAGTTTTCCGAAATCAAATCCAGCTCCGAATTGCCACGCAACAGCCTGGTTTTTGAAATTCCCTCTGAAGACACTCCCTGCCGCATTACCAAAAGACTGCTTGTCATCCAGGATAAAAGATACCACCGGACCAGTATTTAAACGAAGGCCAACTCCTGCAGCACCAATCTTGGTACCAATCAGCAAGGGTACATCCAGGCTTGTAAATCTCACCTTATTTTCAAGGCCGGCATCATTGGTCAAAGTGGTATTCTTCCCTGCCAGATAAAGCTCCGGCTGAAAGTGTATGCCCGCTGCACCTATCCTCGCCCAAACCCCTGCGTAATATCCGGAGCGGTTATCACTGCCCAATGTATTATCAGTTGTCAGTTTTGAAAGGTTAGTACCGCCTTTTATACCAAACTGGAAACTAGGCAGTACCTGCCCGAATGCAATTACACTAAAGCAAAGAAATAATGCCGATAGTATCAATTTTTTCATAATGTACTTGTTTAATTTTTTATTTTGTATCAGGTAAATTTATTAATAATTTTATTGCAAACTAAATTACCGTCTCTTATATTAATCAACTCATATTTCATAGATTTGTTTTAGCTGCTCATAATTACAGCCACAAAAAAATTCAATGGCTTTTGATTTTAACGTCTACGCACTCACTTTAGTTTTTTTAGGAAGCATCACTTTGCTGTTGTCTCTCTATATCTTAAGTAATGAGACGGGCGCTGTGCGCTGGGTAGGCCTGCTGATGTTATCGAATTCCATCTGGTCCATTGCTTACGGACTGGAGCTTGCCAGCAGCACGATGCTGCAGATGAAATTACTGGTCAATGTAGAGTATATTGGTATTGCCTCCCTTCCCTTCAACTGGTTCCTGTTTTGCCTCGTCCTGGCAGGAAAGGAAAATTGGCTTAAAAAAAACAGCAATAAGGTACTGATTACCATTGTACCGATCTTTACCCTGATGCTGCTGTGGACCAACAGTTTTCATCACCTGTATTACAAAAACCTGAGCATTGATAGCAGCGGCAGTTTTCCCATGCTGCAGATTTCGCCCGGTATTGGCTACTATCTCTTCACCTTCTATTTTTACATCTTGCTGGCCACCGGCAATTATCTGATTGTCAAAAAATTCAGTAAGTCTGATGCAGTGTATCGCAAACAGAACAGGGCCGTACTAGCCGGGGCACTCATTCCCTGGGCAGCAAACTTCGCCTATATGTTGGGCATACGCCCGATGGATCATCTGGACCTGACTCCCTTTGCCTTTATGATCGCCAATACCATGATCTTTATAGCAATCTACAGATTTGAAGTTTTTGATACACTTCCTGTAGCGCGGGAAAAAGTACTTGAGCTCATGCGGGACGGTTTCGTGGTACTTGATCACCAGAACAGAATTATAGACTACAATTCTGCTTTTAAAAAATATACCAGCGCCGGAATGCAGGAGCACCTGATCGGCAAGACCTTCGATGAAATATTGCCCGATCAGCATGAACTGACCCTTTTTATCGAAAAACATGAATCAGGAAAAACAGAAATACTGGTCCGCAGCACTGAAGGTATTTTTGACCTTGAGGTAGATATCACATTTCTGAACGAGAACAAGCTCAACAGGAATGCCACTATTGTCAAATTCCAGGATTTAACCAACCTGAGGCAGCAGGCTTTAAAATCCCAGCAGCAGGCCGAAGAGCTGCAAACACTCAACCAGCTCAAAGACCGCGTATTTTCCATCATGGCGCATGATTTAAGAGGGCCGCTGCTCAACGTAACTGAGGTACTCAAAATGATGTCAGACGATGTGATTACTCCTGAAGAGTTCAAATTTCTTGCCCCAAAATTGACGAAGGATATATTATACACGGCAGATTTGCTGGAAAACATCCTTCACTGGTCCAGAAGCCAGTTAAAAGGCTACAGTATCAACAGGGATTATTGTGACCTGAAGGCGCTCGTCTCCTCTGAGATCAATTACCATATGAAATCTGCAGCAGATAAAGATATCGCGATCAGCCAATCCCTGGACGGCGACCTGATTGCATTCGCTGATCTGCTGATGATACAGATGGTGGTGAGGAATTTGCTCAGCAATGCCATTAAGTTTTGCCATTCCAACTGCTATATCGATATCTCAGCATCTACTCTCGACAAAGATTTTATTTCCATCTGCATTAAGGATACAGGAGTAGGCATTGCAGAGGAGAATATCCAGCGGATATTTAAAGGTGAAAATGTGTCCAGCAGGGGAACGAAAAATGAAAAAGGTACAGGCATCGGCCTGATGGTCTGCTGGGACTTTATGGAAAGAAACGGCGGTTATATCACCATGGAAAGCGAAGTGGGCAAAGGCACCAGGTTCGATCTTAAAATCCCAAGGGCTGATAAATAAAAAAACCCCTCATGGAGGGGTTCTCATATTTCTTAGGGCTATTTAGTTATTCCCAAGTGCTTCATTGATCACTTGTTGTTCTTTCAATGCATCCACATTATTTTTATTACCAAAATTCTGTGTTTTGTCAGCAAAGTAATCCAGGATTCCAACAATGGTATCCAGGTTATCTGCTACCCTTTGGTGCATGTCCGGCAGATCTTTATCGAGCCTTCCATCACTAAGTTCTATATTGTCTACTTCAATTTTACCTATTTTTTGAATAATTGCTTGTTGTGAATGTTGTAAGTCTTCCAGTTCCCTTACAATTTTCTCCATCAGTTCAAACTTCTTTAAAGTATCCATATTATTAAATTTTTAAGTTCGTATTTATTTATTACTGCTAAATACTAACCAATTACCTTGCCAGTAATTGATGGAACCCCTCATTTATGCAGATTAAGACGTTTGGAGCAATCTGGCAACATATTTGCCAATGATATCAAATTCCAGGTTCACCGTATCCCCTTCCTTCACTTCCTGAAGGTTGGTATGTTCAAAAGTGTAGGGGATAATAAATACTGAAAATTCATCTTTTTCAGAGTTCACTACTGTCAGGCTGATTCCGTTTACACATACAGACCCCTTCTCCACGGTGACATTCCCTTTGGCACTGTCATATTTAAAACGGTACTCCCAGCTGCCATCCAGTTCTTTGCGCAGCACACATACTGCTGTCTGATCTACATGCCCCTGAACAATATGCCCGTCTAACCTTCCGTTCATCTGCATACAGCGTTCAAGGTTTACCCTCATCCCTTCATGAAGGTATTGCAGGTTTGTTTTTTCCAGTGTCTCCTGGATAGCTGTTACTGTATGGTTACTGTCTGTCAGCGCTACTACCGTTAAACATACCCCATTGTGTGCAACACTCTGATCGATCTTTAATTCATTGCTCAGATTTGATTCAATGGTATAATGAAGATTGGTACCTTCCTCTACTACATTGACTACTGTCCCGAACGTTTCTATAATACCTGTAAACATAAATTATTAATATTTAAGCCGGTTTTTAAGCCAGTTATTTGATGTTTCCCCGATGGGCGACACCGCGTTTGCACTCTTTTTCTTCTTCATTTGCTGCAGCGCCACTATCGCCGCAATCAGCGCTTCATCTTCCTCCCCGCTTTCCGCTCTGATCAGTTGCGGGTTAAAATATTTTGCTACAAAATGTGTATCAAAATTGCCTGAAGCAAAGGCTTCGTGTTCCATTACAAACTTACCAAAGTTTAAGGTGGTTTGAATGCCAGTAATGTCATATTCGGAGATCGCCCGGATCATCCTTGCTATGGCCTCAGCGCGGTTCGCACCAAAGGTGATCAGCTTCGCGATCATCGGATCATAGTAAACCGGGATTTCCATTCCTTCTTCAAATCCGTCATCTACCCTTACGCCATTGCCTTTTGGTGTACGGTAGGTCTTTAACGTACCGATATCCGGCATAAAATTCTCCATGGGATCTTCTGCATAAACCCGGAGTTCAATGGCATGTCCGTTGAGCCTGATATCCTCCTGTCTGAACGAAAGTACTTCGCCCCTTGCAATTTTAATCTGTTCTTTCACCAGGTCAAGGCCTGTGATCAGCTCCGTCACGGGATGCTCTACCTGCAGGCGGGTGTTCATTTCAAGGAAAAAGAAATCAAGGTTTTCATCCAGGATAAACTCTACCGTTCCCGCACCTGTATAGTTTACTGACCGCGCAACATCCACTGCGCATTTGCCCATTTGCGCCCTGATCTCCGGACTAAGTATGCTGGAAGGTGCTTCTTCAATTACTTTCTGATGCCTCCTCTGGATCGAACATTCTCTTTCGAAAAGGTGCACAATATTGCCATGGGTATCCCCGAGCACCTGGATTTCAATATGCCTGGGAGAAGAAACATAGCGTTCAATAAAAACAGCACCATCGCCAAATGCAGATTGTGCCTCGCTCACTGCAAGCTGCATCTGCTCTTCAAAGGCATCAGGTCCTTCAACAATCCGCATTCCTTTTCCCCCGCCTCCCGCAGCGGCCTTGATCAGAATCGGGAAACCCACTTCTGCTGCCCTCTTTTTTGCTTCGCCGACATCTGTAATAGCCTCTTCAGTACCAGGGACCATCGGAATGTTATACTTTAATGCCGCAAGCTTTGCAGAAAGCTTGTTGCCCATGACCGCCATTGCTTCGGGCGTAGGCCCTATCAGGATCAGCCCGGCATCAGCTACCATGCTGGCAAAAGCAGCGTTCTCTGACAAAAAACCATAACCGGGATGGATAGCCTCTGCACCTGTAGCCCTGCAGGCATCAATGATTTTCTCTCCCACCAGGTACGACTGGTTTGCCGGGGAAGGGCCGATAAAAACCGCTTCATCTGCATACCTCACATGCAGTGCCTCCCTGTCGGCTTCAGAAAATACAGCTACCGTAAGTATGCCCATCTCCCTGGCCGAGCGCATGATACGCAGGGCAATTTCACCTCTGTTTGCAATCAGGATTTTATTCATAATTGTAATTTAGCTATTTCTCACCGGCTTCAGCTCTTTTATCGTCTGAATGGCATGTGCAATCCCATCTGCACCAACATTTAAATGGGTCACAAACCTGATGGTATCCGGCCCTGTTGTGCCGCATAAAATACCATGGTCATTCAAACTGCTCAGCACTGCTGCAGCGCTAAATCCGGCTGCCACTTTAAAAATAACAATATTCGTTTCAACAGGCATCACTTCTTCAACAAAACCGGCTGCTTTCAGCGCATCTGCCAGCAATGCTGCATGGTGATGGTCTTCAGTCAAGCGCTGCACATGATGGTCCAGCGCATAAATACCTGCAGCCGCCAGAAAACCCGCCTGCCTCATACCGCCACCAAATGCTTTGCGGACCTTTCTTGCTTTATGAATAGTTTCTGCGGAGCCCAGCAGAACTGATCCTACAGGTGCTCCCAGGCCTTTCGAAAGGCAAACTGAGATCCCGTCGAAATATTGGCCATAATTATGTGCCAGATCACCGGTGGCAGTTAGTGCATTGAAGATCCTCGCACCGTCAAGATGCAGCTTCATTCCGCTGCGCCTGCACAGTTCATAGATCGGCGCAATCTGATCAAGTGTGTAGCAGGCCCCGCCGCCTTTATTTACCGTATTTTCCAGGACTACCAGACTGGAATTAGGATAATGAATGTTATCTTCATTAATTTCCGGGGCAATCAGCTCGGGGCTCAGTATACCCCTTGGCCCATGGAGCAAACGTACAGAAGCCATTGAATGATAAGCGATCCCTCCCCCTTCGTAGCGATAAACATGTGCTGTCTGATCACAGATCACCTCGTCCATAGGCTGGGTAAAACACTTGATCGCAATCTGGTTCGTCATCGTGCCCGAAGGACAAAATAATCCGGCCTCCATATTAAAAGTCCTGGCCAGTTTAACCTCCAGTTCCGCTACGGTTTCATCTTCTCCGTAAACATCATCACCAACACGGGCGGTCATCATTGCATCTAACATACCCGCTGTGGGCACAGTTACTGTATCACTTCTAAAGTCCGTTTTTATCTGCGTCATATATTCTGCTAAAGAATACAAATATTACATTTTTCTCCTTCCTTTTTTGATTAGAGGCCAAATTATTACATAATGCAATATTAAATTCTTTAACACCTCAGGGTGAGGCTTTTAAAATTCAACCAGTTGCTATTATTAAAGAATATAATGACATTTACAATCTTTCAAAAAATATTAAAATTTGGAATTTAAAATAACTAATGTAATTTTAGCTTAGTGTTATTTTGACAATATGTACCAGGAAGCAATTTAAACTTCTGAAAACCTGATACTTAATTCAAAAACAATATTTTTAGACCTAACATATTTATCCCGGGCCGGCAGGAAATTACCTGAAAACCGAAGGGCAGAGAGAAAACTAACCAAATAAAAACGCAGGATCGGATAAAAAACATTGATCATGTGTAACTAATAATGATAAAAAGAAAATCAAATGGAAAAAAACAAATTTGAGTTGTCAGGATTATTTACTTTTACACCCCAAAAAACAAATTTAAGATGATAGTTATTGCAGATGGTGGTTCAACCAAGACCAATTGGTGTTTACTTAATGAAGCTGGTAGAAAAATTCATTTTAATACCGAAGGTTATAATCCGTATTTCTCAGATACCGATTACATTATTGGATCTTTAAAAAAATCTTTACCAGATCATTTGGAGGCTGATAAATTAAAAGGAGTCTATTACTATGGAGCCGGATGTTCAACTGATGCTAAGAAAAAAATAGTAGCAGATGCAATGGCACAGGTATTTGTAAATGCGGACATCAATATTGGTCATGATTTACTGGCATCCTGCCGGGCATTACTGGGCGATGAGCCGGGTTTTGCAGCCATTCTGGGTACAGGTACAAACTCATGCCTTTATGACGGAACAGATATCACATTAAACATTGATTCTTTGGGTTATTTCCTTGGTGATGAAGGCAGCGGATGTTTTATCGGCAAACGTATCCTGAGCGATTACATGAAAGGCTACATGCCTAAAGGCCTGAGAGAAAGCTTTTATGACAATTTTGCGCTGACCAACGAAGATATATTTGATCATATCTACAACAAACCACTTCCAAACCGCTTTTGCGCAGGTTTCAGTAAGTTCCTGTATGACTTCAAAGATAACTATGAAGATTATACCTTCTCTACTGTAGAATATGCTTTTACAGCTTTCTTTGAAAACCTGGTTATCCATTATCCAAATTATAAAGAATACAAACTGAACTGTGTAGGTTCTGTAGGATACAGCTTCAGGGATATCCTGAGCATCGTAGCTGACAGGTATGAAATGGGTGTAGGAAAGATCATCCGTTCTCCTATAGATGACCTGGTTGATTACCATATGCAGGCTGCGAAAAAGCTTGCAAAATAATATATTAAAGAGATCTCGTTTAAAACGAGATCTCTTTTCCAAATAACTTACCGTACTTCCGCTTATCAAAGCGGTACAGGGTAGCAGCCCTGAAAGATACGCCCTTCTGTTTCTCATTGAGGTCTTTCAGTACGTTAAAGCTCAGCATTTTCTTTCTGAAATTTCTTTTATCCAGTTTTTTGCCAAGGATCACCTCATACACATTTTGTAATTGGGTGAGGGTAAATTTTTCAGGCAGCAGTTCAAAAGCAATGGGTTGGTGCTTGATCCTTCTTTTGATCTTTTCCAGTCCCTGGTCAAATATCTTCTGGTGGTCAAATGCAAGTTTAGGCAATTCTTTTACATTGATCCAATACGCCTGTTTAGCATAATTGCTGATCGGTTTCAGGGCTTTATCGCCACCGAGCCTTAACATCGCATAATAAGCTACCGAAATAATCCTCCCCTGCGGGTGACGGCCAACATCACCAAAGGTATAAAACTGCTCCATGTATACATTTTCAATCCCTGTAAGCTCATGCAGGATGCGGGAGGCTGACTGATCAAGGCTTTCGTTTTCACTTACCAGGTTTCCCGGTAAAGCCCACCAGTCTTTAAAAGGTTCTTCGTTCCTCTCAATCAGCAGAACTTTCAATTCTCCTTCATCAAAGCCGAACAAAATACAGTCAATGGAGAAGGTGGAATTAAATTGTGGTAAGACTTCTATCAAAACAATAAGTGTTAGTTTTACAATATCTGGTTATAATCTACTCTTCTCTGCTATCTCAAATAGCGATCAAAGCATGAATTGTCGTAAATGTATTAAACTTTTTTTATAAATTTCATACGGTAACTCACATGAATTTGAAGTGATGTACTGTAACATTCTGGTCACATGATTTACCGCAGAAGACGAGGGTAGAATGAGATTAAAACTTTTAAAAACTAAAGCAAATTAATATACTTGCCTGCGATTTATGGAGAAAAATCAAAATAAATTACTTAGTGTAACATATACACGTTATATTCGTAACCTATAAGATGAGACCAAATATCAAAAATATAGCTGTTTTGACCTCAGGAGGTGATGCTCCCGGAATGAACGCATGCATTAGAGCAGTTGTACGCACCGGCATATACAATGGTATAAATATGTTTGGCGTTTTGCAAGGGTACCAGGGACTAATTACCAACAATATTATCCCAATGGATGCACGTTCTGTGAGCAATATCATCCATATGGGTGGAACGATATTAAAAACAGCACGCTGTTTAGAATTTAAAACGGACGAAGGCATGGACCTTGCGTTTGAGAACCTGAAGGCACACCATATCGATGCCCTGGTTGTGATTGGTGGAGACGGGACTTTTACAGGTGCGCGTCGTTTTGCACAAAGGCATCAGATCAATGTGATCGGCGTTCCCGGTACAATTGATAATGACCTTTATGGTTCTGACTTTACTTTAGGATACGATACGGCTATGAATACCGTAATCGAGGCTATCGATAAAATCAGGGATACCGCGGATGCTCACGACAGGTTGTTTTTTGTTGAAGTGATGGGCCGGGATTCCGGATGTATCGCTCTGCGAAGCGCGATTGCATGTGGTGCAGAAGCAGTGTTGCTCCCGGAAAAAGAAACAAGTATTGACGAGCTGGTCAAACAGCTTGGCGCGGGTGCGGTCACAAAAAAAACTTCCAGCATAGTCATCGTATCCGAAGGCCACAAACAAGGTGGTGCATACGATATTGCTAAACATGTGAAAGAAAGGTTCGACCACTACGACACGAAGGTGACCATCCTTGGGCATTTGCAGCGTGGCGGAAGTCCGAGCAGCTTTGACAGGATTTTAGCCAGTCGCCTGGGTTTTGCAGCTGTAAACGAACTGCTGAAAGGCAGCACACAGATGATGGTAGGATTAAGAGGAAATGAAATTGCATTAACGAGCCTTGATGAGGCCCTGACAGAACATAACTTTAAACTGGAGAGCGATCTCCTTGAAATGACTCACGTTTTATCCATCTAATATGATAGCGGTAGTATACAGTGGTACGAAAACTGCAATCTGGAAAATAGCTAAAGACGGTAAAACGATAGCTGAATGCAGTATGCCGGGCATCAACCCCTTCTTTGTTGATCAAAAATCGTTGCTGCAGCAGCTCAATAAAAAATCGATCCTGATTAATCATGCTGAGCAGATTAAAAAGATATACGTTTTTGCAGCCGGAGCTACCTGCGTGGAAAGAAGAAACGAACTGGCAGCATCCCTGTCGCTTTTCTTCAAATTCGCAAAGATCAGCGTTCATGATGACCTTCATGGCGCAGCTATAGCGGCCTGTTTCAACAAAACAGGAATCGTGGGAATCCTCGGCAGCGGTGCCAACTGTGCTTACTTCAACGGACATCATCCTGTGGCCAACAACTTCGGGCTGGGATTTATCCTGGGTGACGAAGGGTCAGCCAATTATCTTGGAAAGATCATTTTAAAGCACTTTTTACAGGAAAAACTGCCAATTGAACTGCTAAAAAAATTCGGCACGAAATATGATCTCAACAGATCGGAGATACTGGAAAGAGTCTATAGAAAGTCATTAGCACAGCAGTTTCTGAGTTCTTTCCTTGATTTTTATATAGATAACAGAGAACATCCGTATATTCAGCAATTAATTGACGATGCCTTTCAACGTTATATCAACACATACCTGTTACCTACCCTGCAACAATATCCTGACAAGGAAGTACATTTTGTAGGAATTGTAGCAGGAAACTTTCAGGACCGCCTTCGTTTAGTTGCTGAGAGAAATAACTTTGAAATTACGACGATTACAAAAGAACCAATATATAACTTACTTAATTACTATTCAAATTAATAATAATGACAAAGATTGGAATAAACGGTTTCGGCCGTATCGGCAGATTAGTATTTAGAGCTGCTTTAAAAAGAGGTTTAGATATCGTTGCTATTAATGATCTGGTTGAGCCGGATTACATGGCTTATATGTTAAAATACGATTCTACACACGGTCGTTTCGATGGAACGATTGAAGTAGTAAACGGCAACTTAGTAGTAAACGGAAAAACTATCCGTATCACTGCAGAAAGAGATCCTGCAAACCTGAAATGGAATGAAGTTGGTGTTGAAACTGTTATCGAATCAACTGGTTTATTTTTAACTCAGGCTGATGCAGAAAAACACATTACTGCAGGTGCAAAAAGAGTTGTTCTTTCGGCACCGGCTAAAGATGATTCCATCCCTACTTACGTAATGGGTGTTAATCATGATCAGTTAACAGCAGATCAAACTGTTGTATCCAACGCTTCTTGTACTACAAACTGCCTTGCACCAATTGCAAAGGTATTAAATGATAACTGGGGTATTGCTGAAGGCTTAATGAGCACTGTTCACGCAGTTACTGCTACCCAGAAAACTGTTGACGGCCCGTCTGCAAAAGACTGGAGAGGTGGACGCGGTGGTTTCTCTAACATCATCCCTTCTGCTACAGGTGCTGCAAAAGCAGTAACTAAAGTAATCCCTGCACTGAAAGGTAAATTAACAGGTATGGCGTTCCGCGTACCGGTAGCTGACGTTTCAGTAGTAGATTTAACAGTACGTTTAGAAAAACCAGCAACTTACCAGCAGATCAAAGATGCGATGAAAGCCGCTTCTGAAGGTGAATTGAAAGGTGTTCTTGGTTACACTGAAGATGAAGTTGTTTCTTCTGACTTTATCGGTGACGACCACGCATCTATTTTTGATGCCAATGCAGGTATTGCATTGAATGATAACTTCGTAAAAGTAGTTTCATGGTATGATAACGAATGGGGCTATTCATCAGCTTTAGCAAAATTCGTTGAATACTACGGAAACTTAAAGTAAAACCCGTTCATACAGGTTTATATTTGGTTAGAATAGGGATGAGTCCGGATGGATCATCCCTTTCTTTTTTACCGGATATTTTATTGTTTCAAAACCATTGCCCCAAGCGGTGCAATATTGATCAGGATAGAATATTCCCTCCCGTTAGCTTCCGCCTGCTCCGGCTTAAAGGCCGCAGCGTTGAGTTTTCCGCTGCCAAAGTACGATCGGTCATCACTGTTGAAGATCTCTCTCCAATCGGCCTTAAATGGCAGCCCCATTCTATAGTTCTCCCTGTACACAGGCGTCATATTTAAAATCACGATCAATGTATCCTCTGCCTTATGGCCTTTACGGATATAGGCAAAAATAGAATGATCTGTATCATCGGCACTCAGCCATTCAAATCCCTCATGAGAGAAATTAAAATTATAAAGGGCAGGTTCAGTACGGTACAATTTATTGAGCGACTTCACAAATGTTTGCATTCCCTTGTGTGATGGGTACTGCAGCAAATCCCAATCGAGCGACCTCGTAAAGTTCCACTCTCCGTTCTGCGCAAATTCATTGCCCATAAAAAGCAGCTTTGTGCCCGGCTGTGTAAACATGTATGCATATAATAAACGCAGATTGGCATGTTTTCTCCATTCATCTCCCGGCATCTTATAGATCATAGATGATTTACCATGCACCACTTCGTCATGCGAAAATGGCAGCATGAAATTCTCTGTAAATGCATAAGTGATACTGAAAGTGAGCTGGTGATGGTGATGCTTCCTCGCCAGCGGATCTGTCTTAAAGTATTTAAGCGTATCGTTCATCCAGCCCATCATCCATTTCATGCCAAATCCAAGCCCGCCATCAGCAACAGCCCTGGTTACGCCCGGATAGGTGCTGCTCTCCTCTGCGATCGTTTGTACGCCCTTAAAGTTAGTGTAAATCGAATCATTCAGGTCTTTCAGGAACTGTATCGCCCCCAGGTTCTCCGAGCCTCCGTATTCATTTGTTGCTGCGTCCCCGCCTTTTCTTGAAAAATCAAAATAAAGCATGGAAGCTACTGCATCTACCCTCAGCCCGTCTGCATGGAACATATCAAGCCAGTACATGGCATTACTGATCAGGAAGGACCTCACCTCATTCCTGTCATAGTTAAAAATGTAGGACTTCCAGTCGGGATGAAAGCCTTTGCGCATATCTGCGTGTTCATACAAATGGGTACCGTCAAACTGGTACAAGCCATGTGCATCGCCCGGAAAATGTGAAGGTACCCAATCCAGGATCACCGCGATATCACTGGCATGCAGCTGTTCGATCAGGTACATCAGTTCCTGCGGTGTCCCGTGTCTGGAGCTCGCTGCAAAATACCCTGTAATCTGGTAGCCCCAGGACGGATAATAAGGATATTCCATAATCGGCATCAGCTCTACATGGGTAAAACCCATTTCAAGAACATAAGGGATCAGGCTGTTTGCAATTTCTTTGTAGGTCAGTATCCTGCCCGGCTCAGCAGGATCACGCTGCCATGACCCGAGGTGCACTTCGTAAACAGACATCGGCTGGTCCAGGGCATTCCGTTGCGGACGTTTCTTTAACCAGCTTTTATCTTTCCATGAATAGTCCATCTCCCAGACAATGGATGCGGTCTGTGGCGGATGCTCCCATCTGGTGGCAAAAGGATCACCTTTTTCAATGGCAGAACCATCAAAGCCCCTGATAAAATATTTATAGATCGTCCCCTTTCCGATTTCGGGGATAAAGCCTTCCCATATCCCGGAGGCGTCAAGTCTTTTATATAAGCGGTGCGAAGTTTTAGCCCAATGGTTGAAGTCGCCCATCACATATACATCCTGTGCATTAGGTGCCCAGACAGAGAAATAGGTTCCCTTCACATTGCCGGATTCTACCAGATGAGCCCCCATCTTCTCATACAGGCGAAAGTGCTTGCCTGAAATAAACAGGGCTATATCAAAATCTGTCAGCAGACTAAATATCCACACCGGGGCATCTTCACGCTTCGTTACTCTCTCATCTGCAGGTTTGCGCTGCTTAGCTTTAGCCATTATATATAGGGTTACATTTGATTCTTAAATTTCTTCAGGCAAATAGAGGATGTTGAATTAAACACCCTGTATCTGTATTTCTGAAAAGTTTTTGTTGGATTTAAAGCGTAAAGAATTACGGTCGTCTATAAAGTAATCCTTAATTTCTATTCCATCTACGCTTACCTTCTTCACTCCAAAAGGAATGCCAATTAAATTGTAATTGTACAATTCATAGTTGGGTGTGTAAAGCCCTTCCAGTTTCTGTTCAATGATCAAATTGTTATCTGTACCCTTGACAATGAATTTTTTCTCTGAATAGATATCCTGTTCATAAGCAAAGGTATCTCCGTGGTCTTCAAAGAAAAATGAGTTGACCTCATCGTTAGCGTAGTATATATTGAGCAGCACTTCTTCTATATTTTTTTCGCCTGTGTACTGCATTACGGGATATTCCGGGATAACCGCCCCGGCACGGATAAAGATCGGCATATCTTCAAGCGGCGCCTCCACATGATGTTCTTTCTCACCGGCAAGTACCTCATGTGTCCAGAAATTATACCACTGTCCTTTCGGCAAATAGACGGTCCTCGATACTGCATCTTTTTCCAGGATCGGGCATACCAGGATCTTGTCCCCGTAAGCAAATTCATCCTGCCTGAAATGATTGGCTACATTCTCCTGCTCCAGCATCACCAATGGCCTCAGAATGGGGAAACCATAACGGTGGTGCTCCCAGAATACCGAATAAAAGTAAGGCATCAACCTGTATCTCAGTTCAATGAATTTCCTGTTAATGCTGGTATAAGGTTCTCCAAAGCTCCATGGCTCTCTCTCTGCAGTATCACCGGCAGAGTGCGCACGCATGAAAGGAGAGAATGTTCCCAGTTGTATCCATCGGGTAAACAGCTCCCCGTCGGGTTCGCCGCTAAATCCGCCAATATCAGTGCCGCAAAACGGAACACCAGAAACAGACATCCGCTGGCATTGTATATTGCCGATTTTCAGATGCTCCCAGCTGGCCACATTGTCGCCCGTCCACACACAGCCATAACGCTGCATACCGGAATATCCGGCACGGGTAATTGTAAACGGCCGTTTATTGCGCATCAGTTTTTTCAATCCGTCATACGTAGAACGCACCATCTGCATCCCATATACATTATGGGCCTTGCGGTGTGAACCCCTGAAACCATCATAGTTGTGGCGCACATCATTAGGAAATGTACCTGCCCCAAAAACAGCCGGCTCATTCATATCGTTCCATACCCCGGCTACGCCCATGTCTACCAGCTCTTTGTAAAGCCCGCCCCACCATTCCCTTACATTGGGGTTGGTGAAATCAGGGAACTGGCATCTGCCCGGCCATACGTGGCCTTCCATAAAGTAATCATCGCTCCTTCTGCAGAAGTAATTATTTTCTTTTCCTTCTTTAAATACCCAGTAATTATCATCTACTTTAATGCCCGGATCGATCATCACCACCGTCTTGAACCCATCATTCGCCAGCTCCTTGATCATCTTGCGGGGATCAGGGAAGTGCTTTTTATTCCAGGTAAAACAGCGGTAACCATCCATATAGTCGATATCGAAGTAAATGGCATCACATGGGATTTTGTTAGACCTGAAGCCATCGGCTACTTCTTTCACCTTGGTTTCAGGATAATAGCTCCATCGGCACTGGTGATAGCCCAAAGCCCATTTAGGTGGCATAGGATGCGTTCCTGTAAGCGTCTGATAACGCTTGATCACGTCCATCATATGAGGCCCGTGTATGTAGTAGTACTGAAGCTCGCCCCCATCTGCCCAGAAACTGGTTTTGCTGTTATCTTCTTTTCCAAAATCAAAATAAGAACGGAAGGTATTGTCAAAAAAGATCCCATAGGCAGACTGCTCATGAACCCCCGTATAAAAAGGTATTGTTCTGTACAGCGGGTCCTGGTCCCATCCAAAAGAATAGGCATCGGTATTCCAGTTCTGAAAATGCCGGCCGCGCAGGTTCATATTACCTGATTTATCCCCTAAACCAAAGAAATTCTCTTCGGGAAAGCATTTTTTTGTTGCAAAAACATAGTAACCGCCAAATTCGGCATTCTCTTCCCAGTGCATTGGCGAAGCATCTTCGCTCATGATCACCTGGGTAAGGTTTTCCGTAAATGAGACGTGAAAATCGTTTTTTCTGATTTTACAGGTGATAGTGTTGGTGGCAATATGATAAGCATCCTCCATCTCGGTCATACTGAAAGTGCTCACCTTCTGGTCTACCACCGGGACAGCATAAGAGAAGTCATCCAGAAACACCCCATGAGGAGCCAGCCTTACCCTGATAATTTCGTCACTCACCACCCTTACTTCAACACTTGCTTCTCCATCTGAAAAGAAAAATCTGTTGCCTTCCTTGCGAACACTGTGAACCTGGGTAAGATACTTTTTAACAATTGGCTTGAGATCAAGGACCGGATTGTTTAAATGCTGTATAGTTTCTTCTACTATTTCTTTAATGTTCTCGCTGTTCTTTATTTCGTTTCCTTGTTCTTCAAATTCTTCCATAAAAATGGTTCCTGTAATAAGCTGATATAGTAATAACACCTGTTTGGCATGGCTAAAGTGTTAATTATTATATCAAAAGACAAGGTTTATCGGGATTTAATTGTTTAAAACAGAACCGGAACCAGGTAGGGCTTCAACAAATGAAGTACCGGCAGGAAGGCGTATCCTGCCGGTATGCAGCGGTATGTCTGGCTACAGATTAAAGCCATAAGAGATATAGTATAAGGCACCTATAGCCGGATCACCAAATGAGCTGATATAATACTTGTTCAGCAGATTGGTGCCACCTAATTTAATCATGGAATTTACAGAAGGGATCTTATAATTAAGTTGCCCGTCCAGCGTACCATATGCCGGCACGCGGCCAGCTACAAATGGCGTGCTCCAGTTAAATGCCTGCTGCCAGTGGTAATTAAAATTAAAACCGATGTTTCTGATGATGTTCTTATTGCCCAATCCTATATTGAAGCGGAACTTCGGTGTATTGAAACCATAATCACTGGCGTAACCGGCTGGAAGCTCTCCAAGCTTATTGTACGACACATTCGTGCTGATATTGAATTTTCTATACAGATAATCCAGCCCTGCAGCACCTCCGTAAGCTTCAACATCACCGTTAATATTCACCGGCACATTTATCCCGATAAAGTTTCCTCCGTTATTTTGATAGACTTCAATTTCAGAGATGAAATTTTTGTACCTGTTATAATAAACATAGGCATCGAGTAATAAATTTGGAGCAACCAGCACCTTATCCCCCAGTTCAAAGGCATGTACGGTTTCGGGCTGCACCCCCTCAGGATTAAAGTTAAAGGTTTTCAGCAGGGAAGGATCTGCATTGCCCAGTGCTGCAGAAGTCAGAAATGCGTGGTAGCTCTCAGCGCTGAAAGGCTTATTATCAAAGAGCTGATATTTATTCAGCATCTCCGGTATACCCCCGATCAGGCGCAGGGAACCTCCGCCGGCAGATAAATCCAGATACTGGTTTTGTGTGGTAGGATTACGGTAGCCAGTCTGGTACGAAGCCCTGATATGGTGGTTTTCAGACAAGGAGTATACCCCTGTAGCCCTGGGCGTAAAATGTCCCTCAAAATTTTGACTTTTATCATATCTGCCCGCCAGCGTTAATTTCAGTTTATTGTTCAGAAACTTCTTTCCTGCCACGGCGTAGGCACCGTATTCATCGATGTTGAGCTTACGGTTCAAATCATCAAATATTGTCCCCCCAGATCTGAGCTGATAGATCCTGTATGAGCTACCAACCTGCAGATCCAGCACATGTTTCAGGATATTTGTCAAGTTGTACATCCCCTCATAGTGATAGAGGTTGGTTTTGTCATCAAAGCGGGCTCCCTCGCCTGAACTGATGGTTTTACTGATGATTTCATTTTTTGCCGTTTCAAACGCAGCTGAGCCCGGGACAAAACGCCCCTGATCTGCTGCTGACCGGGCGAGGCGGTGTGCCTGGGCAATGGTTACCCCAGGACTTAGTTTAGCACCGATATAATTAGCAATGTACTCGGGGAACCACTGCTGCGAAACTTTAGACTGCTCATTGATGTAACTGCCCAGTATGGACGTGATATAGGAATCACCTGAACGCTCCTGTGTGGTATAGCCCCGCAGAAAGAAATCTTCACCTTTCAGTTCGAGCTTGTACTGGCCTATGCTAAAATTGCGGAATGCATAACGGTCAGAACCTGTATACATGGTAGAGCCCCTGCCCCAGTTCAGTTGTGCAATGGCCTGGATGGTCTGATTCAATTTGTAATAAAAAGCTGTCGAAGTTTTGAGCGACTCCGCCTTTTGACTGGCCAGCTCACTTTCTTTATATCCCGTTCTGCTTACACTTTCATTGGGCAATAAACCAGGTGTATTGATACCGGCAAAGAACGGCGACGTTTGGGGATTGCTCTGCAGGAAAGCATTGATCTGTTCCCTGCCGGGAAGCAGTCCGCCTGTCTGCTCCGCAAATTGTTTGACAAAAGCACTTTCGCCCGCATTCAGTACAGACTGCGCTACGTTCCGCATGTTCTGGCTCACTTCGTCACCATATACATGTATCCCGTCATAGTTAGGGTCAGTATCCCTGTCACCAGGGATCAGGGTTCTGGAAATCCGGTTGTAATTGCTGCTGTTGCCGGCGATCCAGTCTTCGGCCTGCAGAAAAGAAAAGGATGACTTAAAGCCAAACTTATTGTTCCAGGTTTTCGCCAGCCTCACATCCAGCTGGTTAAAAGGTTGCACAGAAGAATGATCGTCATTCACATGATTAATCCCGCTTTTGAACTGGAAACTGATGCCAGGGTGTTTAAAAGGATCTTTAGAGGTCATCAGTAAAGTTCCATTGATCCCTCCTGCACCATACAGTGCAGAGGATGTACCAGGCAATAACTCTGCGTTATCCAGATCGAGATCCCCCACGCCTACAATATTGCCTACAGGAAAGTTCAGGCCGGGGGCCAGGTTATCCATGCCATCAACAAACTGATTAAACCTGAAACCGGCATGTGAACCAAAGCCGCGTGTGTTAATGGTCCGGTAGGTTAAGCTTTGCGTAGTCACATCCACACCCTTAAGGCTGTTGAGCGCATCATAAAACGAAAGTGCAGGCGCTTCTGCTAATGCATCACCGCTTACCCGTTCTACAGACACAGGAGATTCCAGCATGCGTTCAGGTGTTCTGGTTGCAGAAATGACTACCTCCTGGCCAAGGATCGCTTCTGCCTGGAGCTCAATATTCAGGTTGTGAGTACTGCCCGTAACCAGCAGTTCTGCCGGGGCATAGCCGATGGAAGAAATGATAAGGCTGTATGGAAGTTTCCTTTCACTGCTGAAATAAAACCGGCCTTGCTGGTCAGTTTTCGCAGCAATCGTTGTCCCCCTGATCGTTACCCCTGCCCCCGCCACGGGCAGCCGCGTCTCCTTGTCTGTCACCCGCCCGATCAGTTTAACCTGCTGTGCCTGCAGCTTCGTAACTACCAGTACAGGAAGAATCAACAAATACGTTAACAATTTTGGTAAAAATACTTTCATCATAACTTTATATATAAATTTTATCGCTACAATATTAGAAAAGCATTCTTTTATAATAATAACTTTACCTTTATTACCACCTAATTTGGTGATAAATTTCCTTTCCTGCTCCCCCCGAATGTTGATGCTGTTTACGTAATTTTACGGCGCTGAAAAATCATTAATTTTAAGCCAGATTCCCTTGTTTTATCTTAAATTGCTTGACCACGATTATGAAGAACAAATTCAAAGCATTGATTTGCGTCATTATACCGGTTTTACTGGCAGTAGCCTTCAACACCAAATTCGGCAGCCTGCCGCCACTGCTCAAATTCCTTAACCCATTTACAGGATTTTGGCAGAATGCTGAAAAAATTCAGGTGAAGCAGCAAATCAGGATGAAGCTGAAGGGTACCATAGAACCGATCGAGATTGCATATGATGACAGGATGGTCCCACATGTATTTGCGAAAAACGACCACGATGTATATTTTGCACAAGGTTATGTGACAGCAAAAGACCGCCTCTTTCAGATGGACTTTCAAACGAGATATGCTGCAGGCAGAATATCCGAAGTGGTGGGCATAAAAGCGATTGAACTTGACAGGTACCAGCGCAGGATGGGAATGGTTTACGGTGCAGAAAATTCACTGAAAGGTATGATGGCCGATCCTAAGTCCAGAGACATGATCAATGCCTATACCGAAGGGATCAATGCCTATATCCATTCACTCTCCGCAGCCCAGCTCCCTTTAGAATACAAATTACTTGATTTTAAGCCCGAAGAATGGACGCCTTTAAAATGTGCGCTGCTCCTCAAACAGATGTCGGCCACACTGGCCATGGGCTCCACAGAATTTTACATGACCAATATCCTGCAAAAATTTGGCCCGAAGGTAACCGCAGATCTGTTTCCGGATTATCCATTCAAAGAAGATCCCATTATACCCGCAGGCACGCCATGGAACTTTAAACACCTGCAGGTTCCGCAGCCACCCGCCTCATTTACGGAAAAAACTACTGGCAACATCCGTACAAAAACCCTTGAAGACGGGATAGGCAGTAACAACTGGGCACTTGCAGGCGCTAAAACAGCCTCAGGATATCCTATCCTTGCCAATGACCCGCACCTGAACCTGACACTGCCTTCGATCTGGTACCAGATCCAGCTCAACGCTCCGGGACTGAATACTTATGGCGTGTCATTACCTGGGGCTCCGGGCATTATTATTGGTTTCAATGACCGTACAGCCTGGGGGGTGACCAATGTTGATGCGGATATCCTCGATTACTACCAGATAAAATTTAAAGACAACTCCCATCAGCAGTATTGGTATAACAACCAATGGAAAAACACCAGCAAAAGAATGGAGCTGATCAAAGTACGCGGCAGCCGGAACGAAACAGATACAGTCTTCTATACGCATCACGGCCCGGTTGTTTATTTCCGGAAACCCGAAAAACTGAAACTGGCAGATAACATCCCTACAGGCCATGCGCTCCGTTGGATCGCACATGAAAAATCAAATGAAATCATGACCTTCTATCTTCTCAACCGCGGGAAAAATTATACAGATTACCGGAAAGCATTGACGTATTATACTGCCCCGGCACAAAATTTCATCTTCGCATCTGCGGATAATGATATCTCCATCACTGCCAATGGGAAATTTCCGCTGAAGTACAAAGACCAGGGCAAATACATCCTGGATGGTACTGATCCGAAAGACGACTGGCAGGGATGGGTTCCTGCTGCAGAGAACCCTACCGTAAAAAACCCGGAAAGGAATTTTGTCAGCTCCGCAAACCAGTCGTCCACAGACCCTTCTTACCCTTATTACATCAACTGGGAATTCAGCAATTACGAAAGGGCAAAGAGGATCAACGACATGCTGAGGGCAACCAGTAAAGCCACTGCCGACAGTATGCGGATCATGCAGTCTGACAGTTACAGTATCATGGCGCAGAATATCCTGCCGGCATTATTGTCAAAGGTAGCAATAGCGAAACTCAATGCCACACAGAAAGAGGCTTTTGACATTATCGGCAGCTGGGATAAATCGTACCGGGCAGACGCCATTGGGGCAAGTATCTTTGAATTATGGACCAGCCGTCTTTTCTCCGATATCTGGAGCGATGATTTTACGGACAACAACAGTCCGATGCAATACCCTTCAAAAGACCGGACAGTAGAACTGATCCTCAATGATCCCGGTTCCAAATGGTTTGACAATGTGAATACGCCCGCAAAAGAAAGCCTCGGTGACCTGGTGAATGAATCGCTGAAATATGCCTGTGACAGCCTGGAAAGAAAGTTTGGTCCCATCGGCAAGTCATGGGAATGGGCAAACCTGAAACAGACCCAGGTAGCTCATTTATTGAAGCTCCCCGGCTTTGGTTCAAAAAGACTCATGATTGGAGGGGCAAAGGGAACGATCAATGCACTCAATGAAAGCAATGGGCCATCCTGGAGAATGGTCATTGAGCTGGGGAAAAAACCTAAAGGACATGGCGTATATCCCGGCGGGCAATCCGGAAACCCGGGCAGCCCCTTCTATGATAATATGATTGATACCTGGGCCAGCGGCAAGCTGTACGACCTCTATCTGATGTCTTCACCTGCTGATCAGCAAGGCAAAATGATTTCACACCTGACCATTACAAAAAAATAACGCATGGTTTTACTCATTGTACTTATCGCTTCACTATTATTACAGATGGTCCTGCCCTGGTGGATCATCGTCATCATCTCCTTCGCCACCTGCGGAATTATCGGAAAAACCGGCAAAGTGTCATTGTGGCATCCCTTTTTTGCGGTCCTCATTTTATGGACCGGCATGGCCCTGTTTCAAAGTATACCAAATAACAATCTGCTCGTAACCCGTGTGGCTCAGCTATTTGGACTGCAGGCCTGGTGGTGGATACTGATTGTAACAGGTATGATCGGTGGTCTTGTAGCAGGTATAAGCGGCTTATGCGGTTATCATTTCCGCAAAGCAGTGATTGCCCTTAAATCGAATACTAAAGTTTAATTGTATTTTTGCGGGGTGAAAATTTCAATTCCTTCAGTTTTTTCTATCCGCAGCGAAAAAGAATTCAGCGATGCCGCATTAGCCATATTCAGGCATCAGGCAGTGCATTGCCTACCCTATCTTCAATTTATCGGTCATCTCGGGATTGATCCGCTAACGGTGGATAACGTCGCTGATATCCCCTATCTGCCCATCAGCTTTTTTAAAAGCCACCGTGTGGTAAGCGGAGAGGAAAAGGAAGAAATGATTTTCAGCAGTTCCGGCACTACAGGAATGGTACAGAGCCGGCATTTTGTTACAGACCTTAGCTTGTACGAGCATAGTTTCAATGATGCCTTTGCACAGTTTTATGGCACAGCGGAAGATACCTGCCTGCTGGCGCTCCTCCCTTCATACCTGGAAAGAGATGGTTCCTCACTGATCTATATGATTGATGCCTTGCTCAAACAAAGCCGCCATCCCGACAGCGGATATTTCCTTCACAACCATCACGACCTTTACCAAAAGCTGGTGATGCTGAAAGAAAAGGGACAGAAAACTATCCTGATCGGTGTGACCTATGCTTTACTGGATTTCCTGGAAACTTACCAGCTGGATTTTCCGGAACTGATTGTCATGGAAACTGGGGGCATGAAAGGCAAAAGAAAAGAAATGGTCAGGGAAGAACTGCATGATATCCTTAAGAGCGGTTTTGGCGTAAACGCGATACACAGTGAGTATGGCATGACAGAACTGTTATCCCAGGCTTACTCTGATGGAGAAGGCATATTCAGGTGCCCCGGCTGGATGAAGATCATTTTGAGGGATACGAATGATCCGCTGACTTTGCTCCGTTCCAATCAAACCGGAGGCATCAATATAATTGATCTTGCCAATATCAATTCATGCTCCTTTATCGCCACTCAGGATCTGGGCAGGGTATTCCCGGATGGATCATTTGAAGTATTAGGGCGCTTTGACAACGCCGATATCAGGGGCTGTAACTTGCTGGTACAATAAAGGGCTGTACATCAGCACAGCCCCTTCTTTAACATTTATTCTGCGATCAGCAGGAAATAATTCTTTTTGCCCTTCTGAACAATAATGTATTTGTCACTGATCAGGTTGCCGGTAGTATATACTGTACTGGCCTCAGCCACCTTTTCCTTATTGATACTTAATCCTCCGCCCTGTACTGTTTTCTTCAGTTCTCCTTTTGATGGGAAAACTGTGGTTTTTTCTGCCAGTAAGGTGGCTGTATCAATACCTTCTGCCAGTTCTTCACGGCTTACGGTATACTGGGGCACACCTTCAAAGATCTCCAGCACATGTTCATGGCTCAAAGTTTCCAGGAAAGACAGGGCCCCGTTGCCAAATAAAAACTCAGAAGTTTTCAAGGCAGTTTCCAATGCCGCTTCAGAATGTGTTCTGATGGTAATATCATTAGCCAGCGCTTTTTGAAGGATTCTCAGATGTGGTGCTGCATCATGTTCTGTTTCCAGTTGTTCCAGTTCTGCTTTACTTTTCAGTGTAAAGATGCGTATCCACATTTTAGCATCGGCATCAGTAGCGTTCAGCCAGAACTGATAGAATTTGTATGGAGAAGTTTTCTCAGGGTTTAACCAGATGGCGCCGCTTTCCGTCTTGCCAAACTTGGTACCGTCAGTTTTTTTGATCAGCTGTGTAGTGATCCCAAAAGCGGTTCCGCTTCCTTTTCTCCTGACCAGCTCAGTTCCGGTAACAATGTTCCCCCATTGGTCAGATCCGCCCATCTGGATACTGCAATTGTGGTTTTTCCACAAATAATAAAAATCATATCCCTGTACCAGCTGGTAGCTAAATTCAGTAAAAGACAAACCATTATCACCTTCGAGGCGCTTTTTCACGCTGTCTTTCGCCATCATATAGTTGACCGTAATGTGTTTGCCCACATCCCTGATAAAGTCTAAAAAGCTGAAATTCTTAAACCAGTCGGCATTGTTCACCATCACCGCACCGTTCCCCTCATCACTGAAGGTCAGGAATTGTTTCAGCTGTTTTTTAATGCCTTCCAGGTTGGCCGAAAGTGTCTCTTCATTGAGCAGGTTTCTTTCGTCAGACTTACCTGAGGGGTCTCCTACCATTCCTGTAGCTCCGCCAACCAGTGCAAAGGGTTTATGTCCCGCACGCTGAAAATGGATCAGCGTCATGATCTGCGTAAGGTGACCAACATGTAAAGAATCTGCTGTAGGATCAAAGCCGATATACCCCGAGCACATGCCCTCATTTAATTTATCTTCTGCATTGGGCATGATATCGTGTAACATGCCTCTCCATCTTAATTCGTCAACAAAATTGGTCATTCTTCTATACTTTTTGGCAAAGATAAGAAAAGCCTTGTTAAAAAATTTCTACTTTTAAACCGATGAACTTCCTTTCCCATTTTTACTTCGAACGCGAAAACACTAACGATTACATCGTCATGGGAGTAGTATTGCCGGACCTGATTAAGAATGCGGATAAAAACTGGAACCTCAATCCGCAGAAAGATGAATATCTCTTCAGCGATGTTGCGGCATACGACGCAGTACTGACCGGATGGAAAAGACATCTGGAAGTGGACAGGGTCTTCCATTCCTCAGACTTCTTCAAAGAGCAGACCGCCATACTCAAACAGATGATCCTTCCTGCGGTAGAAACCGGCCCGGTAAAGGCTTTTTTCCTGGCGCATATCGGCCTTGAGCTGATCCTGGATCAATTGCTCCTTACACAAAATATAGTTGATGCAGATCACTTTTATGCACAGCTGCAGGCTTCGCGCACGGATGAACTGACTGGCTTTTTACGGCTTGCAGGTTTACCGGACCAGCAGAAGTTTGACCGCTTTCTTGATGATTTTATCAAAAGCAGGTACCTGTTCAGCTATGCAGACATTGAGAATATCACCTATTCCCTCAACAGGATTTGTATGCGGCTGTGGCCCGATCCTTTCCAGAAAGAACAGCTGGATATCCTCACGTTACAGCTGGAAAAATTTAAGCAGCTGCTGCAAAACAATTTCCTGACGATCTTCCATGAGGTAGGAAAAGAGCTCAATAAAAATAAATAACTTCGCGTTATGTCACAATCTTCTATTCAGGATACCATGGATGCCATGGTGAAGGAACTTAACCAGCACAGCTATAATTATTATGTACTGGCGATGCCCACTATCGCCGATTACGAGTTTGATAAAAAACTGGAGGAACTCAGCAAACTCGAAAAAGCACATCCTGAGTTTGCAGATCCTGATTCACCGACACTTAAAGTGGGCGGCGACATCACGAAGAACTTTGTTACCGTAAAACACAAGTGGCCGATGCTCTCTTTAGGCAATACCTATAACGAGCAGGACCTGCGGGATTTTGATGAAAGGATCAAAAAATCCATAGGCGAAAATTTTTCATATGTATGCGAACTTAAGTTTGACGGTTTATCCATTAGTTTGAGTTACGAAAATAACCATCTGCTGAGAGCTGTTACCCGCGGAGACGGCACCAAAGGGGATGAAGTGACCTCAAACGTAAAAACCATCAGCAAAATCCCTCATCACCTGAAAAAGGCCGATGCACCTCCCCTGTTTGAAATACGCGGGGAGATCCTGATGCACAGGGCTGCTTTTGAAAGACTGAACAGGGAAAGAGAAGAGCTGGGCGAGGTCTCTTACGCCAACCCCCGTAATTTTGCGTCGGGAACGATAAAAATGCAGGACTCAAAAGAAGTAGCAAAACGTCCTCTGGATGCTTTTTTCTATTCCCTGAATACAGAAAAAGAATATTTTAAAACACACTGGGAAAGCCTGCAGGCACTCAAGGCATGGGGTTTCCACGTTTCTGAACATACCAAATTAACCAGCGGCATCGAAGAAGTCCTGGAGTTTATCCACTACTGGGAGCAGCAGCGCTTTAAGCTTACCTATGATATCGACGGGATCGTGATCAAGGTCAACAGTTTTGCACAGCAGCAGGAGCTCGGTTTTACGGCAAAATCGCCAAGATGGGCGATCTCCTACAAATACAAGGCTGCGGAAGTAGAGACTATACTGGAGCGTGTAAGTTATCAGGTAGGGAGAACAGGTGCAGTAACACCAGTTGCCAACTTAAAACCTGTGCTGCTGGCAGGAACAACGGTTAAACGGGCCACGCTGCACAATGCAAATGAGATTGAACGCCTGGACCTGCATATTGGCGACAGCGTTTTGGTAGAAAAAGGCGGAGAGATCATACCCAAGATCATGAATGTCAATTTGGATAAGCGCCAGCCGGATGCAGAAAGGGTAATCTATCCTGCTCATTGTCCGGAATGTAACACGATGCTGATCCGCAAAGAAGGTGAAGTCGCTTTTTACTGCCCCAATGACGAAGCCTGTCCGCCCCAGATTGTCGGAAAGATCCAGCATTTTATCTCCCGCAAGGCGATGAATATTGACGGGCTCGGAGATGAAACCATAGAATCTTTTTACCAGAGGGGCCTGGTGAAACATATCAGTGATCTCTATGTGCTGAAAGATAAAGCGGAAGAACTCAAAAATATGGAGAGATTTGGTGAGCGCTCTATAGAAAACATGCTGAAGGGCATAGAGCTGTCTAAACAAATGCCTTTCGAAAAAGTGCTTTTCGGCCTCGGTATACGGTACGTGGGCGAAACCGTAGCCAGAAAACTGGCTGCAGGAACAAAAAATATAGATAATTTAATTGCTGCTTCCTTTGATGAGCTGATTGCTATTGACGAGATCGGACAGCGTATTGCAGAAAGCATCATTGAATACTTCGGTAATCCTGCTCATATTGACCAAATTAACCTGCTGAAATCCCATGGATTACAATTTGAAGCAATAAACACGGTGATTACTCTGCAAAGTGACAAATTAACTGGAAAAACATTCGTAATTTCGGGGGTTTTTGAAAATCACAGCAGAGAAGAGCTGAAGGAGATCATAGAAAGCAACGGCGGTAAGATACTGAGCAGTATCTCTGCCAAGCTGAACTACCTGCTTGCCGGTGACAACATGGGCCCCTCTAAATTAGAGAAAGCCCAGAAACTGAATGTTCCCCTGATTTCGGAGGAAGATTTATTAGAGCTATTGAAGTAAAAATTCGAATAAAAATGAACAGATTCCATGGAACGGGTGTAGCGCTGGTTACACCATTTAATGCAGATGGATCGGTAGATTACGACGGTTTGGAAAAACTGATCAACTACCAGATCGACGGAAAGGTAGAATACCTGGTATCATTGGGTACCACAGGAGAGTCGGCAACACTCAATAAGGAAGAAAAGAAGAAGATCTGGGCATATACAGCAGAAATAAATAACGGAAGGTTACCACTAGTAGCTGGGATCGGCGGCAATTATACCGCCGAAGTGATTGAAGCCATCAGGGATTTTGAACGCAATGGCTATGATGCCATTCTGTCTGCAAGCCCGTACTACAATAAACCTACACAGGAAGGAATTTATCAGCACTATAAAGCCATCAGTGAGTCTACTGACATGGATGTGCTTTTGTATAATGTACCTGGCCGCACCGCCAGTAATGTAAGTCCGGACACCACCTGCAGGCTGGGACACGACTGCAAAAATATTATCGGAACGAAAGAAGCTTCGGGCAGTTTTGATCAGTTTAACCAGATCATGAGAGACAAACCTGAAGATTTCCTGCTGATTTCTGGAGATGATCCTGTAGCATTGCCCATGATCGCTTTGGGTGGTGCAGGCCTGATCTCTGTAGTAGGTAACGCACTTCCTTTCGAGTTGTCTGAAATGATCAGGCTGTGCCTTGGTGGTGATTTTAAGGCCGCACAGCCCTTGCACCTGCAGTTGGTAGAGTTTACACGTCTGATCTTTGCCGAAGGCAACCCGGCGGGTGTTAAGGCTGCTCTTAAGCATTTAGGAATCTGCGGGGATCAGGTACGTCTGCCTCTCGTATCAGCTTCTGCTGATCTGGCCGCATCCATTGCTGCCCAGATCCGGAAAATAAGATCATAAATAAAAACGCCCCGGTTGTGCCGGGGCGTTATGTTCAATCAAAAGAAATTGGTTAAGCTTCTTTATTTTTTGTTTCCTGGATCTCTAAACGGATAGCCTGAGCTATGTTTTTAAGATCCTGCATTCCTTTACGGACACGCGTTCCGGCTGCACTGTTGGCCTTGTTGTAAAACTTGTCTGCATCACCTTCCAGCGCAGTCACCAGCTTTTTTAAGTCATCAAATTTTTTCATTTCAATTACCTTTTGGTTTATATTTTAGGTTTGATTAATACTTAATTACTAATGTATTGGATTATTCTAAGAAATGAAAATTTACATTGACAAATAAAAAGCTCGAAAACAGTCTTTTTTTCCACAAAAACGCGGGTTATCCACAAAATTAGCATCAAATTAAGCTTATCGGACTGGTAATTAAGCAGATAAAAAACATCAACAACAAAAAACGCCCCCTAATTGTGATTAGAGGGCGTTTATATCAGTTGTTCGAAGACTATTTCGCTACAAACTTATTTTCATTATAATAACCACTATTTAATTTATCAGCAACTTCACTAAATGCTTCCAGGGTACGGTTCACGTCCTCAATGGTGTGCATGGCAGTAGGGATCAACCTCAGTTCAATCAGACCTTTCGGGATTACAGGATAGATTACTATAGAACAGAAAATTCCATAATTTTCACGAAGATCCAGTGTAAGGGCAGTGGCCTGTTGTAATTCGCCTTTCAAAAACACAGGGGTCACCATCGTATCAGTGATCCCCAGGTCAAACCCACGGTCACGCAATCCTTTTTGCAAGGTAGTAGCAATAAACCACAGGCGCTCTCTTAGCTCAGGATTATTTTTAAGCAGCTCCAGGCGCTTCAGCAAGCCAATCACCATTGGCATAGGCAATGCCTTTGCAAAAGTCTGTGAGCGCATGTTATAGCGCAGGAAATTGGTGATTTCCTCAGTAGAGGCAACAAAAGCACCAATTCCCGCCATTGACTTTGCAAATGTTGCAAAATAAACGTCCACACCTGCTATGCTATCCTGTTCTTCATGCGTTCCGGCACCGGTTTTGCCCATGGTACCAAAGCCATGCGCATCATCAATCAGCAGGCGGAAATTAAATTCTTTTTTCAGGTCAATGATCTCTTTGATCTTGCCCTGTGCGCCTGACATACCAAAAACACCTTCAGTAATCACAAGGATTCCTCCGCCTGTTTGTTCTACCAGTTTTGTAGCGCGTTCCAGCTGCTTGCGCGCACTCTCAATATCATTGTGTTTATATACAAAACGTTTACCTAAATGCAGGCGCAGCCCGTCAATAATACAGGCATGGCTTTCACCATCATAAACAATAACATCATTTCTGTCCACCAGGCAATCAATAATGGATACCATACCCTGATAACCAAAGTTCAGCAGGAAAGCATCAGGCTTGCCTACGAAAGCTGCAAGTTCAGCCTCAAGCTGTTCATGGTACTTAGAATTTCCGGACATCATCCTGGCACCCATTGGATAGGCCATACCAAACTCTGCTGCACCTTTTTGGTCGGCTTCCCTTACTTCAGGATGATTTGCCAGGCCCAAATAGTTATTTAAACTCCAAACCAGGTGCTCTTTACCCCGAAAATTCATATGCGGCGCAATTTCTCCCTCTAATCTGGGGAAAGAAAAATACCCGTGAGACCACTTTTGGTGCTGCCCTAACGGGCCCATATGCTTTGCTATCTTTTCAAAAATATCCAATGTTACTGTATTTAAGTTATCTTATTTGGTCAAATTTAAGCTTTCTGCAGCTGATTTACAAGGTCTACTGATTTAGTATACTTTATTATATGCCACAACAGCGATGATAATGCAAAAAAAGCCCTAACAAATTCTTGTTAAGGCTTTCTGTTAATAATTGTAGAAAGGGTTAATCAACATTATCGTGAAGGAATGAATTGTTAGGCCTGATTTCAGTCCCTCCGTCTTCATCACTGCTTAATGTAAATCTTGATACCTGTGACTCTGAAGAGTGCTGTACCTGCTGCAATTGCATTTGCTTGCGTTTGTAAGCTGGTTCATTTTCCATTTCCTGCAGTCCGTTGGTGGTACGCAGTTTCATGCTCAGGTCTTTCAGGCGCATGATCCTTTCTTTAGACTTCTGCAGCTGATCTGCTATAGATTCATCGCTTTTATCGTCATCAAGTCCGGGTTCAGCAACTTCTTCGGGTTGTACTTCTGCCACCGGCTCAACATAATTTGATTTGGGTGCCTCAAAAACAAAATCAGTTTCGGCAACCTTCAGTTCAAAATCAACACCGCCTTCCTGTTTAGCTTCAGCAGGAGTTTCTTCTTCTACCAGCGTATGCCTGATCATTGAAGTTTCAGGCTCCTCAGTTTGTCTTCCCCTGTTACCGCTGTACATGTCACCAAAGAGATCAGATTGTTTGATATCTTCTTTCAGTTTCATTACCGGCTCATTCGAAGCGACAGTTTTAGGCTCGATAAAAGAATTTACAGGCTCCAGCGGTTTGATCAGCGGTGCTTCTTCAGGCGTCAGCAAAGAGATTTTCTTTACATTCTGTTTATCCTTTGCACGCTGTTCCGTAGTCTGGAACCCTGTAGCAATAATCGTTACCGACAATTTGTCGCCCAGGTTTTCATCAATACAGTTACCCCAGATCAGGTCAGCAGATAAACCTGCCTTGTCCTGGATATAGTCTGTAATAATGGCTACCTCGTCCATCGTTACCTCACGTAATCCAGAACTGATGTTCAGCAAAATATATCTTGCGCCCTCTATTTCGTTATCTTTTAGCAGCGGAGATGCAAGAGCGCCTTCAACAGCGTTCAATGCCCTGTTCTCACCCTCACAGGCAAAGCTGCCCATGATAGAAACACCGCTGTCTTTCATTACCGTACGCACATCCTTAAAATCCACGTTGATATATCCAGGAACAGTAATGATCTCTGCGATACCCTTGGCAGCGGTCGTTAAAATATCATCTGCCTGTGCAAAGGCAGAGCCCAGCGTCAGGTTTCCGAATATCTCACGTAACCTGTCATTAGAGATCACCAGGTAAGAATCTACGTATTTTTTAAGTTCATCCAGACCATCTTCTGCCTGCATCTTACGCCGCTTACCTTCAAATGAAAATGGCGTAGTAATGATGGCCACAGTCAGGATATCCAGTTCCTTCGCTGCCTGGGCAATGATCGGACTGGCACCAGTACCTGTTCCACCACCCATTCCTGCAGTAATGAACAACATTTTTGTAGTACTGCCCAACATGCTTTTGATATCGTCTATATTCTCAATAGCCGAATTTTTCCCAACTTCAGGAATTGAGCCTGCACCCATTCCTTCGGTTAAACTTGCACCTAGCTGTACTTTATTGGGTATAGGACTGAACTCCAATGCCTGCGCATCAGTGTTACAAATAATAAAGTCTACACCTGCAATTCCCTGACGGTACATATGGTTAACCGCATTACCACCACCGCCACCAACACCAATTACCTTGATGATTGATGACTTATCTTTTAACATTTCAAAATACATATATTTATGAATCAGTTACTTAAAAATTGGTTCTACCTGTTCATCTCTCAACGTAATATTAACACTTTTTCCACACTAGTTATCCACAACTGTCAATAATGTGGAAAAGTCGTGCTTTGTTGATAAATATTACGGTTTTATATAATCCTCATCGCTCACATTCATGTCGTCTTTGATAAAGTCCTTGGTCTTAGCCAGTAACTTATCAAATAATCCACCCCCCGGGCGTTTAACTTTTACCTGTGCAGCAGCTGGTTTTTCCATGTATACTCCTGGCTGTTTCAGTTCTTCCATCTGCTCTTCAGCCTTCTGGATTCCTTTGATCAGCAAGCCTACACTCGTCGCATACATCGGGCTTTTTAAATCGTCATAGATCGTCTTTGGCATATCTTCATACTTAGACAAATGCTCGTTCGGATAACCTACACGACAATCTAATCCTGTCACATATTCAACCAGCTGAGAGAGGTGTTTCAATAATGCACCGCCACCGGTGATCACTACACCGCCAATCAGCTTTTTCTCATATCCGGAAGATTTGATCTCATAATAAACATGCTCAATGATTTCTTCCATACGGGCCTGAATCACATAAGCGAGGTTTTTCACCGAGATTTCTTTTGGCTCTCTGCCCCTTAAACCGGGTACACAGATAATTTCATTTTCTTTGTTCTCCTCTGCCAGTGCAGATCCGAAACGGGTCTTCAGTAACTCTGCCTGATTCCTCATCACAGAGCAGCCTTCGCGGATATCCTCGGTCACACTGTTGCCACCAAAAGGAATAACTGCCGTGTGACGGATAATACCTTCATGGAAAATAGCGATATCAGTAGTACCGCCACCTATATCTACCAAAGCGATCCCCGCTTCTTTCTCTTCTTCGCTCAGTACGGATTCTGACGAGGCTAAAGGCTCAAGTATCAGTTCCTGAGTTTGTAAGCCGGCATTGCTTACGCATCTCATGATATTTTTTACCGCAGTAACCTGTCCGGAAATGATATGGAAATTCGCTTCCAAACGAACACCGGCCATTCCGATCGGGTCTTTAACTCCCGGCTCATTGTCTACAGTAAATTCCTGTGGGAGCACATGAATGATCTCTTCTCCCGGGGGCATAACCAGTTTGAACATATCATCAATCAGCTTGTCAAGGTCTTTCTTGCTGATCTCATTATTTAACTCCCTTCTTGTCAGGATTCCACGGTGCTGTAAACTTTTGATATGCTGGCCCGCAATACCAACATTCACTACGCGCACTTCCACGTTAGACTGGCCACTTGCCAGCTCTACGGCCTGTGAAATACCCTGTACAGTTTTTTGTATATTCGACACAACACCACGGGTCACTCCCGCTGATTCTGCTTTGCCTATACCCAAAACCTCAACTTTCCCATGCTGTGTTCTGCGACCAACTATCACACAGATTTTAGTGGTACCGATATCTAATCCCACTACGATCGGAGATTGAACGGCAGTTTTCTCTTTGCCCATAACTATATCTATTTGTCGAATTATATACTATTTGTTTTTCCTGGTATCTTTATCATCCTTAGGTTTAGCAGCCTTTGTTACCGGTTTAATCCACCTGATTTCAGGCATGGCCGATGTGTGTGCTTTTGCAGGTGCTTTCACCGCAGGTTTAACTGTCTTCTTTTCTTCTGTTTTTACTGTTGTCTTTGCAGCTGGTTTTACTGTTGTTTTCAGTTCAGTTTTTACTGTCTTCTTTTCTTCAGGCTTCGCAACCGGTTTCTTCGCCTCAGCTTTAACCGAAGCTGGTTTCAGCACTGTTTTCTTCTCTTCAGTCTTCACCGCTGCCTGTTTTACCGTCTTTTTCTCTGCAGGTTTCCAGCTGCTTTTAAGCTCCGCTTTTGGCTCAGGTTTCTTCAGCACCGGCTTTTCCACTTTCTTTACCTCCGGTTTCTTCAATTCTACCTTTGGTGCCGCTTTCTTCACTTCAGGCTTCTTCGGCTCTGTTTTACGTACAGGTACCACTACCGGAGGAACAAATTTTTCATCCGGCACACTGGTCATTACTTCATTTTCATCAGGGTTATTGTTCAGCTCTGAAGCGATTTCTGCTTTGACGAGCGAGTCCATTACCTTTTTCGCTGCTGCCATCGTTGGCTTAAAAGCGTTTGCAGCATTTAAAGCACGGTGCAGCGAGTCAGGATTGTTTTTCTCGCAAACGATCTGATTAGCGTATTTAATGTTGATAGTCTTATAGGTATCCCAGCCAACCTGGGGCATCGCTTTTTTATAGAAGGCAAGCAGGTTAGTCATTTTCGTATCCAGTGAATCTGCAGTGCCCAGAATGATGCGTTGTTCGCCCACTCTTGGCACCAATTCAATATCATTTTTATCATTAACAAATATCTGCTCAATTTGTGCGTCCCATAAGGTATCTTTTTTCAAAAATAATGCCGTTTTGTACAAGTCTGAGGCCATCTTGGTAATCAGTGTATCTACCTTGCCGCTAAAATGCTCCAGGATATGCCCGTTTGCCACCAGAACGTTGGCAGTAAAGTTTGGTGAAACAGGCATTTTTAACCCGTTACGGTCGATATAATAGTCCTGGCCCCCTGCATTGATGATCCTCAGAATGGGCTGGCGCTGACTGATTTCAATATGGATAACTCCGTCCATATCAGCATATACCGTAGACAAGGCGATGTAAGGATTAGATTTGATCTTCTCTTCTATCGCATGTAAATTGATCCCTTCCAGGCTGCGCCCGATCAGCTGCCCCTCGCTCTGTTTTAATATCGCATCAATTTCTTCTCTTTCAATAAAATTATCTGCTCCAGGAATAAGAATCTTGATATTAGTACAATGGACTGTATGTTTTTTTACCTCAATAAAGCTCATTAAGGTCACTATTCCGACCAGGCATATGACCCAGGCAAAACACTTAAAAACAAACTTCCAATTGATCCTCTTAAACATGGGTTAAAATATTTTTTAACGGTTGAATCAATGTATCAATATCCCCTGCGCCTACTGTCAGCAACAATTCCGGCTGCATTTCTGTTACGTAGCGAAGCACTTCGTCTTTGGTATAAACTGCACATTCCGGCAGCGTCATCTGCCCCAGCAACCAGGCAGAAGTTACACCCTCCATTGGTAATTCGCGTGCAGGATAAATATCCAGCAACAGCAGTTCATCCACGGTGCTCAGCACCTTGGCAAATTCGGCTGCAAAATCCTTCGTACGGCTAAACAGATGCGGCTGGAAAACCACAGTCAGCTTTTTATCAGGGTACAATTGCCTTACGGCATGAAAACATGCACGCAGCTCTTCAGGATGGTGTGCATAATCATCTATGTAGATCTGTTTATCCTCTCTTACTATATATTCAAAACGTCTTTTTACTCCTCTGAAGCTGGCCACTGCGGCTTTCACTTTTTCAGGCGCAATTCCCAATCTCAGGGCCGCGGCAATAGCCACTGTTGTATTTTCTACATTATGTTTTCCCGGCAGCATCGACCTGATATCCGGGATCGTCAGCCCTGCATCTGTATAATCAAATACAAAATCACTATTCTCTACCCTGATATTGAAAGATCTTACCTGCGAATCCATACCTGCACTGTAGGTAATTCCGTCGGTCATTGGCAGTCCCTTTTTAACAAGCAGCGTTCCTCCTTCTTTCAGCTGGCCTGCAAAAAGGTAAAATGACTCATGCAGCTGTGCAGCATCGCCGTAAATATCCAGATGATCTGCGTCCATCGAAGTAATCACTGCGATGTTGGGATGCAGGGTCAGGAAAGAGCGGTCATACTCATCTGCTTCAACCACTACCACATCATTGTCCCCGATCAGAAAGTTACTGCCGTAGTTAGTGGCAATACCACCCAGAAAGGCAGTACAACCAAAACCGCTATCGGTTAAAATATGTGCGATGATCGTTGATGTAGTCGTTTTTCCATGTGTTCCTGCCACGGCAATACAAAACTGTCCTTTGCTGATCATCCCCAGTACCTGCGAACGTTTCTGCAGGTCAAATCCCTTATCCCTGAAATAATTCAGCAATACCGAATCTTTAGGAATAGCGGGTGTATAAACAACCAGTGTTCCCTCATCTTTAACCAGGTATTCTTCATCCAGTGATGCCAGTGCATCGGTATAGGTAATCCGTATCCCTTCGTCTTCCAGGGCCGATGTTAAAATGGTGCGTGTCTTATCAAACCCGCTTACCTGGCATCCGCGTTTTTTAAAGTAACGCGCAAGCGCACTCATCCCGATGCCACCGACACCCACAAAATAAACGCGTTTGATCAATTCCAGTTCCATTTTTATAGCTCTCTTTTTACTGCCAGTTTAAATATTTCTGCCGCAATCAGTTCATCAGCTTCAGGCAAAGCCATTTTACCAATATTTTCTGACAACAGTTCGCAGCGTTCCTCATCTTTCAGCAGGTCCAGTGCTTCTTTCACTAAAGTATCCTCGGCAGAGCGGTCGTTGATCAGCATTGCTGCATTGTTCTTTACCAGTGCCATCGCATTTTTTGTCTGGTGATCTTCTGCCACATTTGGCGAAGGCACCAGGATCACAGGTTTTTTGATCAGGCAAAGCTCGGCAATGGTACCTGCCCCTGCTCTTGAAATGATCACATCAGCCGCTGCATAAGCCAAATCCATCTGGTTTAAAAATTCCAGAATACGGACATTAGGATGGAAATTTGCACCAATGCGCTCCATGATCCCTGTGTAATAATATTTACCTGTTTGCCAGATCAGCTGAACGTCCTGATCAACAAAGTCCTGCAAATGTTTTTCTATACTTTTGTTCAGCGTTCCTGCACCAAGGCTTCCACCTGTCACCAGGATGGTTTTCTTCAGGGGGTCAAGCTTCAGCAATTCCGAACCACGGAAATGCTTGTTCAGGATATCCACCACCTCCTTGCGCACCGGGTTACCGGTTTTGAGGATATTCGCTGCAGGGAAAAATGCGTCCATATCATCAAATGCGACACAGATCTTTGAGGCATTTTTGCCCAGTCTCTTGTTGGTAATCCCGGCATATGAATTCTGTTCCTGTATCAGGTAAGGAACCTTCTTCCATGAAGCAGCAAACAGGATCGGCCCGGAGGCGTAACCGCCAACACCCACCACTACATCCGGTTTAAAATCCGAGATCAGTTTCATTGCTTTCTGCACACTGCCCATCAGTTTAAAAGGGAGGCCCAGGTTTTTCACAATAGACCCACGCTGGATGCCGGCAATATTTAAACCAACAATCTGATAACCGGCAGCAGGAACTTTTTCCATCTCCATCCTTCCGGTTGCACCAACAAATAATATTTCACAGCCGGGTTCTGCACGCCTTAGCGCGTTGGCTATAGCAATAGCCGGAAAAATATGTCCGCCAGTACCACCCCCTGAAATAATTACCCTTGTTGCTCTCATTATTTTATTATTTATGCAATTGCCGATAAATCACCAATCACCACTTTTCTCGTATTGCTTTCACCTTTATTAACGATGTCTCCCAGTGCTTTTTTGCCATTTTCTTCCACATCCCTGCTCACACTTAAGATAATTCCAAATGCGATGCTCGTAAAGATCATCGACGTACCGCCCATACTCACCAGTGGCAAAGGAACTCCCGTTACAGGGCCCAGGCCTACTGCTACGGCCATATTTGCAAAAGCCTGTATGGTGAGGCTAAAACTTAATCCTGCGGCCAGCAGTGCCCCAAAAGCCTTGGGGCTTTGCGTGACAATCCTGACACACCGGTACAGCAGTACCAGGTACAGCACAATGATGATCATCGCCCCAAAAATGCCATACTCCTCCACAATGATGGCGAAGATAAAGTCAGAATAAGGGTGCGGCAAAAAGTTACGTTGTGTGCTGTTGCCCGGGCCTTTGCCAAAAAAACCGCCTGTTGCCAGTGCTATTTTAGACATATCTGCCTGGAATGTCTTATCAGAATTCTGCAGTTCCGGATGCAGGAAGGAATTGATACGTGATTTGTAGGTGTCCCTCCTTGGCCCAAGGAAAACCACAAACATCAGCAGTACAAATCCTCCGGCGCAAACCGTGAGTATCTGTTTGATACTGATCCTGCCGATGATCAGCAGTAAAATACTTACGCCAAACAGCATTAATGCGGTAGACAGGTTGGCCAGGGCAATGAGGATAAAAACCACACATACAGAGCCCATGATCGGAATAAAGGAAGTTTTTACATCTTTTATATTTTCCTGCTTCTTCGTCAGCATCCTCGCAAGGAAAGTAATCAAGGCCAACTTAGCCAAATCTGAGGTCTGAAAGGTCAACCCGATAATAGGGATCTTTACCCAGCGTGAGGCATCGTTAAGGCTTGCGCCAAAAATCAGTGTATAGAATAAAAGCGGGATCGTTATGATCATTAAAATCTTGGATATCCCGGCGTAATATTTATAGTCCAGCAAATGCGAAAGATAGATCATACCGATTCCCATCAACACAAAAATGAGGTGTTTGGTAATCAATATTTTTTCCACCGTCTTACCCTGTTTATAGGCCAGCGTTCCTGTAGCACTGTAAACGGTAAGAATGGAAATCAGGGAAAGCAGGATAATGATCAGCCATATCCAGCGGTCGCCCTTTGTTTTCTCTAAAAGCACTTGAAATGTACCCATGTTTATAATTCTTTTACAGCCATCTTAAATTGGTTTCCACGGTCTTCGTAATTTCTGAACAGATCAAAACTTGCACAGGCAGGCGATAACAATACCGTATTGCCTTTTGTGGCCAGATGATAGGCCACTTGTACCGCCTCATGTGCAGAGAACGTATTCACAATGACTTCCACATCATTCTCAAACGCCTCATGAATCCTCTTGTTGTTCTTGCCCAGGCAAACGATCGCTTTCACTTTCTGTCTGACCAGGTCTTTTAACATATCATAATCATTTCCCTTGTCTACACCGCCCATGATCAGGATCACCTCAGGATTGACGCTTTCCAACGCATACCAGGTAGAATTTACATTGGTGGCCTTGGAGTCATTGATGTAATCTACCCCAGATATTTTAGCCACATGTTCTAACCGGTGTTCAATATTTTTAATATCTCCCATACTCTCACGGATAGTTGCATTGCGGATATCCAGTACTTTCGCAACTATGCCCGAAGCCATTGAGTTGTAGATATTGTGCTTGCCCTGCAGGGCTAACTCTGTAATTGACATGGTTAATGGATCTAATGGGTTTATGTTGATATGTAAGTTATTGCCTTCCAGATAGGCACCTCCTTCTAACTTTTTACGGATAGAAAATGGGCTCTGTGTAGCATTAACCTTTGTATTTTTCAATGCCTTTAATGTTTCTTCGTCATCCGCACAGTAGATAAAATAATCCTGTATCCTCTGGTTTCTGGTAATGCGCATCTTGGATGCCGCATAATTTGCCATCTTGTAGTCGTACCTGTCCAGATGGTCTGGTGTGATGTTCAGCAGGATGGCAATATCAGCCCTGAAGTCGAACATATCATCCAGCATAAAGCTGGATATTTCCAGTACATACCAGTCAAAGTTTTCCGTTGCCACCTGGGCTGCAAAACTATGTCCGATGTTTCCCGCCAGGCCCACATTCAGACCTGCTTTTTTCAGGATATGGTACGTGAGCATGGTAGTCGTTGTCTTTCCGTTTGACCCTGTAATACAGATCGTTTTTGCCGTCGTATATCTTTTGGCAAATTCAATTTCAGAGATCACCGGGATATTCTTTTTCTTCAGCCCCTTAATGATAGGCACCGAATCCGGGATACCAGGGCTTTTGATCACCTCAGCGGCATTCAGGATCAGTTCATCGGTATGCTGTTTCTCTTCAAATGCAATGTTCAGTTCTACCAGCGTTTGTTTGTAGCGGTCGGCAATAGCGCCAAAATCCGATACAAAAACTTCAAAGCCCTGCTTCTGCGCCAGCATTGCCGCACCTATCCCACTTTCACCGGCGCCAAGTATAACGATCCTTTTTCCTTCCATTACCTCAGTTTTAAAGTGATGATAGTAATAATTGCCAGCAGGATACTGATAATCCAGAACCGTGTAACGATCTTGGCCTCATGGTACCCTTTCTTTTGATAATGGTGATGGAGCGGAGACATGAGGAATACTCTTCTACCTTCTCCAAAACGTCTTTTTGTATATTTAAACCAGGAAACCTGGATCATTACCGATAGCAGTTCAATCACAAAAACCCCGCATAAAATCGGGATCAGCAGTTCTTTTCTGATCATGATGGCAAAAGCAGCGATGATCCCTCCGATAGCAAGGCTTCCCGTATCTCCCATAAATACCTGGGCGGGATAAGAATTGTACCAAAGAAAACCTACACAGGCCCCTACAAAGGCACCTGCAAAAATCATCAGCTCGCCAGAATTAGGGATATACAGGATATTCAGATAATCGGCCATCATCGTATTACCCGATACATAAGCCAGCAATCCAAGCGTTATGCCGATGACTGCGGATGTACCGGTGGCCAGGCCGTCAATCCCATCCGTAATATTTGCCCCGTTGGAGACGGCGGTGATAATAAACACCACAAAACAGATAAAAACGATAAAAGCATATTTCTCAGATCCGGGCAGAAAGTTTAATACTTTGCCATAATCCAGCTCGTTATTTTTCCAGAAAGGAATATTAGTGATGGTTGATTTGATATCCTGGGTATAGTAGAACTTGCCGCCTTTTTGTCTTAAAACCATAGGTGCGGCATTTTTGCTCATACCTGTTTCATCAACTGTTTTCCTTACAACAATATTCGGATTGAAATACATTGTCCAGCCAATAATCAGCGCCAGCCCAACCTGGCCTACAATCTTAAACCTGCCCGCCAGTCCTTCTTTATTCTTTTTGAATACTTTAATATAATCATCCACAAAACCAACTGCTCCCATCCATACCGTAGTTACAATCAGCAGCAGCACATATACATTCGTCAGGTTTGCCAGTAAAATCGTTGGCACGAGGATACCCGCCAGAATGATCAGCCCGCCCATTGTGGGTGTGCCCTGTTTCTGCATCTGTCCTTCAAGGCCAAGGTTTCTCACAGTTTCGCCTACCTGCATTTTGTGCAGGTAATTGATCAGCCTCCTGCCGTATACGGTAGTAATGATCAATGAAATGATAATAGCCATTGAGGTACGAAACGTGATATACTGGAACAACCTTAATCCAGGAAATTCATAGTGCGCGTTTAAATATTCAAATAGATAGTACAACATCAGCTGATTAAGTTTAATTGTTCCGTTAACACTTCTTTATCATCAAAATGATGCTTTACTCCATTGATATCCTGGTATTTCTCATGTCCTTTACCTGCAATCAGGATGATATCGCCCGGTCTTGCCAGATGGCAGGCCGTTTTGATAGCTTCCCTGCGGTCGGATATGGTTAATGTCTTGCGTTTGTTGGTTGGTGATACACCGGCTTCCATTTCTTTCAGGATTTCCAGCGGATCTTCTGTTCTCGGGTTATCTGAGGTAAGAATCACCTTGTCGCTCCAGTCGCAGGCTACCTGTGCCATCACCGGGCGTTTAGTTTTATCCCTGTCGCCACCACAGCCAATGACCGTAATCACCTGTTCAGTGCCTTTCCTGATATCATGAATGGTGCTCAGCACGTTCTGAACTGCATCAGGCGTATGTGCATAATCCACAATGCCGATAATCTGCTGTGAGTTGCTCACATAATCAAATCTACCTTCAGCCCCGCTCAGGTTGCTCAAAATCGTCAGCACCTCCACCTTATCCTGATCCAGCAGCATGGCCGTGCCATATACTGCAAGCAGGTTATAGGCATTGAATGAACCTACCAGTTTAAAGAACACATCTACTTCATCAATTTCAAGGTTCAGGCCGCTAAACCTGTTTTCAATTACCCGGCCTTTGTAATCGGCCAGTTGTTTCAGTGCATATGTTTTTTTTGATGCTTTCGTATTCTGCAGCATCACCATCCCATTTTTATCATCTGCATTGGTCAAGGCAAAACCGGTTTTAGGAAGCCCGTCAAAAAATGCTTTTTTAGCCCTGATATAATTATCAAATGTTTTATGGAAATCCAGGTGGTCATGTGTGATATTGGAGAACACTCCGCCCACAAACGTCAGTCCTTCTATCCTGTGCTGTACTACTGCATGAGAACTTACTTCCATAAAGCAATGCGTACAACCGGCAGTTACCATATCCCTCAGCAGCTTGTTCAGCGCCAGTGGGTTGGGGGTAGTATGTGTTGCCGGAATAACCAGGTCATCAATCTGGTTTTGTACCGTAGAGATCATCCCGGTATGAAATCCCAGGCTTCTGAACAACTTAAATAAGATCGTTGCAATGGTTGTTTTTCCATTTGTACCTGTAATCCCAACCAGCTTTAATGCAGCAGAAGGGTTACCGTAATAATTGGCTGCCATGATCCCCAGTGCAACACTGGAATCTTCTACCTCGATATAGGTTACCGAAGGGTCTTTCTGCTCAGGTAAATCCTGGCAGATGATCACTGATGCTCCGGCAGCTATCGTCTGACTAATAAAGGCATGCCCGTCGGATAAAGTTCCTTTTACAGCAAAAAAGACAGCATCCTGCTGTACCTCACGGGAATCGAAAGTTAACATGCTGATTTCCCTGTTGGTTGAGCCAACCAGGTTTGTTATCGCTACCCCATATAAAACATCCTGCAGTTGCATCCTTATCTTAAAGCTAATTGTACCAAAAGGCCTTTTCCGATCTTTGTTCCCGAAGGAATAGACTGGGCCATTACTTTTCCACTTCCATTGATCCGTGTTTTTAACCCGGCATTGCCCAAAAGGTATAAGGCATCTTTCAATCCCATTCCTACCACATTTGGCATCATGCCCTTCACAGAGCTATATTCTTCATAAACAATCCCGTTGCTCGTATCCACGCTGTTGAAATAGTCCGACTTTGCGGCATACAGTGTTTTTATTCCCAGGGCGTTATATACTTTCTTTACCGCTTTGCTTTGTCCTGCTTTCGCTTCCGGGCTTTTCGTATTTCCAACCAGGCGCAGATCAGTCACATTATTGTACATCTCCAGGTCGCTCGCATAAATGCGGTCTGCAATCTCCTTAAACACCGGCCCTGCAACAGTAGCCCCATAATACCCGTGTTTAGGCCCGTTGATACACACAATAATTGAATATTTAGGCTTATCGGCCGGAAAATACCCTGCAAAAGAGGCCTGATAGCTTTTCTTGGCTTTATATCCTTTATTTCCATCTGCCACCTGTGCTGTACCTGTTTTGCCGGCCACCCTGTAGAACGGTGAGCCCATCAGCTTACCGGTACCTTCAGTGATCACCCCTTCAAGCATGGCATGCATCTTTTTCATGGTCTTTTCTGAACAGATCTGCGGGTTGATTACCCTTGCCTTAAACTGTTCTACAGGATTCCCTAAACGGCGGATTTCCTTCACAAAAATTGGGGAGATATATCTCCCGTTATTTGCTATCGCATTATAAAATGAAAGCATTTTCAATGGCGTCAGCTGCATTTCATACCCATAAGCCATCTGCGGCAGCGTCAGGTTTTTATTCCAGCTTTTGTTTTTCGGATTTTTAACCACCGGCTGTGCTTCTCCCGGAATCTGCAGCTCCAGTTTTTTATTGAGGTTCCAGTCATACAAATGATCTGTGAATTTAGACTGGTCATCTTTATAGCGTGTACTTACCAGCTCTGCAATTGCTGCGTTTGACGATTCTTCAAATGCTTTTTTTACCGTAACCACACCGATGCTTCCATGAGAGTCTACAATTGTTTTTCCCGGAACATGATAAGAACCTGTATTTACCATGGTATTGGTATCTACCTTCTCATCTTCCAGCAGTGCCATATAGGATGCTACCTTAAAAGTAGAGCCCGGGTCCTGATTACCCGCAATGGCATAGTTGAACGTTTCTTTGTATTCTCCCGGTGCTACCTGCGTATAATTGGCGATTGCCCTGATCTCTCCTGTAGTTACTTCCATCAGGATAACCGTACCATGGTCGGCATCACTGAGGATCAGTTGTTTTTCCAGCGCGCTTTGTGCCAGGTCCTGCATATTGATGTCAATCGTAGAAATGATATCAGCACCTTCTTTCGGCGCAATCTCAGCCTCATCATTTACCGGCATCCAAACCCCACCTGCAATACGTTGTACGAGTCTTTTACCACTTTCGCCATTGATATAAGAGCCATACGCCCCTTCAAGCCCGACACCGTTGGATACATTTTCGTTTTTATAGCCAATCGTCCTTGCGGCCAGAAACTGGAAGGGCTTAATTCTTTTGTTTTGCTGGATGGCCATCAGGCCACCGCTGTATTTACCTATATTATAGAGGGGAAAAGTACGGATGGTCTTTAATTCCTGATAGTTTACCTTACGTTTGATCAGCAGGTACCTTACACTGTCTGCCCTTGCGCTGCGCAGCATCCGTGAATATTCCTTTGGCGTTTTATCGCCGAAGAACTGTGAAAGTTTCATGCCCAGCGAATCCACCTTACTGTAAAAGATTTTGCTGTCGCTGATCCCACCGGCATACATATCCATGCGCAATTCATATTCCGGTACAGATGTGGCGAGGAGGCTGCCGTCATTAGAGTAGATATTACCACGGGCAGCCTCCACATTGATATACTTTGTAGAGAGACTATCGGCCATGGCACGCCACTTATGTCCCTCTACAAATTGTACATCGCATAACCTGATCAATACCGCCACGGCAAGCAGTACAATCAGTCCGAAGGACAAATAAACACGTAATAATATGTTAGCTCTAATGTTCATCACTGCT
>Ga0163161_10000083_pt1 | contig 94571 bp, 102 predicted proteins | sample S45metaG_FD_129847 | JGI IMG/M metagenome (GOLD analysis project Ga0163161, IMG submission 129847) | Switchgrass rhizosphere microbial communities from Kellogg Biological Station, Michigan, USA - S4-5 metaG | ecosystem: Host-associated > Plants > Roots > Rhizosphere > Soil | place: USA... | reverse complement strand
AGTATCTCCATTTGCAAATCCATCATACTTTGCTGTTAAAACTGGAATCTCAGATCCGTAATCAACATCTATGTTATTTGCTGTAATAACTAAACTTACAGGCTTAATAGTTAAAGTTCCTTTGTTATAAGTAAAACTATAATTTGGTGAGCTTGCTTCACTAGCTATCATATCATATTGTCCTACTGCACTTGTTTTATCTGCTGTTGTTGCTATTTTAGCTTTTGCCGCTAAACCCGCTTCATTATCGTCATTCTTAAATCCTGAATAAGTTGCTGTGAAAACCGGGTTATCTTTTCCGTAATCTCTACTATCACTAATTGCGGTAATAGTTAAAGGGGCTTTTTTAATAGTTAACTCACTAGGATAATAATATAAATTATAATTTTGTGAATCTCCCCCACTAACTTCGATTGTATATTTTCCTGCACCACTTGTTTTATCGGCAATAGTTTCAATCTTTATTGATTTTGTTAAACTATCTTTATTATCCCCAGGAATAAACCCACTATAAGTCGCTGTAAGATCAGGGGTTACGTCGCCATACACCTTATCTTTTTTATCCGCCAAAATAGTTAACGGAGCTTTGTTTACAACACTTGGAGCTACTAGTATGCTTATATCCTCAGCTCCCGGACTTGTTAAAACTAAATTCCCTGAATAATTTTGTTTTACCGGAATCGTTCCTTTTAATCGAACATAAATTAATGTAGCAATAATATCTCCTCTACCGCCCGTAGGAGTATTAATAATAATTGCATCTGCAAAAGTAATTGCATCTCTACTAACTTCAAATCCAAAAGGAGGTGTAACTTCAATCCTCTGATCAATATTAATCCCTGATACCTTAAAACTATCTGAGTCCGATACTTTACCATAAATAGAGGCTAATGACGGCAAAATATCAGTACTTGCGTCAATTGTTCCCCCTGTACCCGTTTCTTGCCCATATCCTATATTAAATAAAAGAAAGGCCAATACAATAAGTAAATTTTTGTTCATTTTTATTTTATTTCTATTCATTTTTGTTTTTAAATTATTATTCGTCGTTGCTGGTTTCTACTTCATCTTTTTGCTTTAAGTCATTTGTCTACTAATTTGTTTTACTACTTTTTTTCAAATTTCAATGCCCAATACAATCTGCTAAAACAATTAGTCTGAAAATTTTTTATAAAAAAATCATCTTAAACAAATTAGATTTTTCTATCAAATATTCAAATTGTAAATATAAAGTGCTGATTGTAAAAACATTGAAACACATGTTAGCAAACCGCCTAAATACGGGGGCTAACAGTATTTAATTATCCAAATATTGCAGTAATTAGACGCTATTATTGCCTTCAAAAGTTTTTAAGCTAACAAATAAAGACATTTATAAGGTATGTCTTATTTATTTAAAAATATTAATAGCTATAATCTGTAAACAATAAAAATATTCGATTTAACACTCTAATTGTCTAAATATTAAATCCAATAAATTAAGGTTGGGTAGAATTTGAAATTGAATAAATGAAGAGGCAAAAAAAACTATAAGTTTAAATTATTACCATAATTCACAATGAATTAAGATTCACAAAAAGGATATCTGATAATTCTTATATGCACAAAAAAAGGCAAAATACATTATTTATGTATTTTGCCTTTTTTGTGACCTTGACGGTACAGAATTCGAACCACTTAATGGAGGATTTAAAGATTTTAAATGATGTATAATCCCCCGTTTGATCGATTACGAAATAAAAATCCTATTTTTGAAAATAAAAGTCCATTGCTATTTGTCAGATATAATCACTTTATATAAGATATGTCAAATGTATATACACATAATGGCAACTCTATGACGAGCAGTATAAACAGAACCGAAGTCTAAAATGAAAAATGACAATATAAAGAAATATGAATGTTGGTTTTTAATCAACCAGCATATTTTTGAAAAAGAATTTGAGGCAATTCAACAAAAAGCTATAAATGTATTTCTTGATTTTATTTCCGATAAAAATTATGGTTTAGGTATTAAACTTTTCCGTTTTGATATTTATGTTGAACCAAATATAAATTTTGGCCGACAAACTGATGGTATTTATTGTACTTGCGCTCACTTGTCTGCCCATATGGACAAACAACTTTTTGACAAAGCAAGTGATGATAAAAAATTGAAGTTAGTTCTTAATGCGTCTTTAATTCTACTGAAATATTTAGAACAAAAAGTTCCTTTGCCAAAAGATTTTAATGTAAACAATTTGTGTACGGACTATAAACAATATTTAAAAAGCCAATCTTTGTTATTAGACCAGACTGAAACTGATCGTGCTATCATCAAATTTTTTGACACCACCCGCTTTCATTTCTTACGGACAGAAACAGCAGAAGTAGATAAAAGCAAAATCCATTTTGATCTTAATCAAGTTCAGGATTTTATAAATAATGAGATTGCTGGCAGAACATTCGGTAAATCTGTTACTACCATAGACTTTGGATTTGAACTTTATGACTTCAATGGGGGCTTTGCAACATTTTTGAAAAAAACGGAGAACTATAAAAGATATGGAACTAAATACAAAAACTATCTTGTAGTAAAACACTTTGATTATTCGGTGATAAAAAATCTTGACCAACAGCAACAGTATCAATTATTGAAAGCAAAAATACTCGAGGGCATAAACGATTATGACGACTTAAAAAGAAAGCCAAAGGATTTTAATAAGGAGGTATTTTACAATATAATAGAAAACATATTGACCAACTATGAAAAACAAAAGAGCTACGACTAACACGTAGCACAACGATTTGAGTATTAGACTTAATGGAAAATTACCATACGACTATCCTCAAAAGTATGAAAACGGAGAAATTATTTTAATTTTCGAATAATTAAAGGATTTAAAAATATGATTGGTATAAAATACGATTCGGAATATTTTGAAGGAATAACAGCACCGTATATTGATTGGGTTGCAGGTGGAAACTTTGACGGATACTTGATACAAAAAAGTCTCATATTTAGAGAACTTGACAACGAGGTAGAATTACACTCGAAAGTTATTAACGCTAAAAGGTATGATGGAAATGTTTCAGATACAGTATTGACAGGGCAATACCGAGAAACTGAAAAAGGAATGCTAACGTTATCTTTTGATAATTTTGAAATGCGAGGAAAAATATTGGGTGATAACGAAGATATAATAGCATTCTCTGTTTGGTACAAAACGCTGAAGAAAAACGAAGTATATAAAATAAATGAATAAAAAAACTGGCTACAACACACCAAATCCGATATAGTATCGGAATGTTAGCACTAATTTTATAAAGATGAAAGGACTTTTTATTGTAATAATTTCTCTGATTTTGTTTTCTTGTAATGGTCATCAAGTGAAAAATCAAAACGCAATTGTAAACCCAAAAAATTTAAAAAACGAGAAAATGAAAAGTTATGCTTATTTAAAAGATATGTATGCTGATTCATATTTTCCAAAATTTCTCGTTGACAAAGTGAAAACAATTCTTATTGAACTATGCCTTGATATTGAAAAAACATCGCCTAAAGATCTTGACGAACTTTATAAGTTAACACATATAGCAACTATAAAAATTAATGATTTACAAAACGAATTCTTTGAGCATAACAGCGAGATTGAGACTGGTGCTAGAGAATCGATTGGGGCAGACTTTGACTTTATATCTAAAGCATATGGATTCAATGCTGATGGAGAAGAGCTTATTGCTCCTCGAGAATGGTAAAAAACTAGTGCTAATAGCTAGTAGAATGTATTTGGGCATGTTGCGAGCCAAACCTTAACTTTATGGCATTTGAAAGAGAATAATAAAACTTAACAAACCATGATGGAGTTCGAACCAAAACTTCCTTTAAATATTGACATTTATAAAATCTGGAAGAAATTTTATAAGTTTTCGAACCATAAAAAAGCCTGCAAAATATATACTTTGCAGGCTATCATTTTTTTATAGTGACCCTGACGGTACAGAATTCGAACCAATTACTGGAGGATTTAAAGATTTTAAATGGTGTCTAATATTAGTACGAAAAGTATTCAATAAATAAAAAGTCCGTTTGATGGTTTATGAAATAAAAATCCTATTTTTGAAAACAAAAAACACTGACATTTGTCAGACATAGCGACCCAATTTAGAGTAGATAAGTCGGACATCGTCAGACATATATACAAGTTACCTGCAAGCTTGACAATACTGACAACATAAAGATAATCAAACACTAAAACTAAATAATAAATGAATTATGGATGACGTAGAAAAAGCAGTAAAAACGCTTAATGAAATAGAAAAGGTTTTTGGCCTATTAGGAGTTATTATTGTAATTTCTATTGTTTTGACAGGCTATCTAATTTTCAAATGGCTTGACAAATCTGTGGAAAAAATGGCTGAAGAAGCTTCGGAAAAATCGTTGGCTAAATTTCAGAGCACATTAGACAAACGATTGGAAACTCAGGTTCGTTTATTCTTTCGAAATGAAGATGTGAGAAACTCAATCAGTTCAAACTATGCAATCAAATCAATTGACAAAAAACTTGAAATATGGAATGAAACATATAAACTATATTTTGAATTTCAAGGGACTTGGCATCATAACACGGAAGAACTTGACGCAGTTATAGAAACATTTGACAAAAAATTTCAAGCAAACAGGGACAATATTTTTTTGAACTCTGTTTACTTAGGTGGATTTATGACTTCAAAACTTATAACTTTAAATACTTCAATACGACAAGCACTTAGAAAAAAATATTTATATAATCACTTAGCTTTCCAACAACGCGACGGACAAAGAGTTGAAAATGAAAGAAAAATTTTCTTGGACAGGATTGAAGCTATTCTTCCAGAGGTTGAACAATGGATTACAGCAAATCTAACAATTGACCATAGTTCCAAAATGTGGGATTTTACCGCAGAACAACTAAAAGTTATTGAAGAACAAAATAAGCAAAGTTTTGAAGATATCAAGGACATTAAAATTGATTAGTTTGAAAACGTAATACACGATGAAAAGCCAGCAGGTAACAGCTACTACAACGGATTTGGGCATTAGGCTTAATGAAAATTTGGTTTTGTATTTGGATGATTTGGCAAATCCGAAGAATGGGCTTAATTTAGTCCCAAACTGCTTGTAGCACGAGAACGTTGTGCGTCACTCTGAAAAAGCAACGAACGATAAATGGATTATAAAACATACGAACCTCATTCAAATTTAAAATCGCTTGTAAATTGCTATTGGACTTTGGAAGTGCCTAAGCAATCTGAACTACAAAAACAACGAATAGTTCCTGACGGCTGTATTGAAATGGCTTTTATTCTTGGAGACAATATAAAACGGTACACTTCTGAAGATAAATTTATACTTCAACCTCGTGCAATGGTACTCGGACAAACAATTGAGCCCTTTTACATTGAGCCAATAGGTTATGTAAATACATTTGCTATCCGATTTTATCCTTATGGGTTTGCCAATTTTGTTTCTGAATCAATGAACAATTTAATAAACAAAGAAACATCTATAGACCAACTTTTTGGTGCAGAAAACGCAAATGACTTGGAACAAAAAATCATCAAAGCAGAAAATACGGAACAACGGATAAGCATTATCGAAAAATTTCTTTTAGAAAGGCTTAATGATGAAAAAACGATTAATAGAATAGTAAAGAACATAGTTGATTCCCTTCTATCGACAAACGGAAGTGCTTCAATAAACTCAATTCTTAAAGACGACTTGTCAAAACGAAGACAACTCGAAAGAAACTTCAGAAAGCAAATTGGAGTTAGTCCCAAACAATTGGGAAAGATAATTCGCCTACAAACAGCTTTAAAAATGTTGCTCAACCAAAAGTCGGAAAACCTGACCGATATTGCCTACAATAGTAAATATTTTGACCAAGCACACTTCATTAAAGACTTTAGAGAGTTTACAGGAATAAATCCCAAAGAGTTTCTCGCTGGTGAAAGTTTGGATCTTTCTGCACTTTTTTATAAATAATTCAGGTGTCGCATTTTTACAATTTTAATAGACTTTCAGCTATTAGTTTTGTTCCGTCAATAACAAACTAAAAATGAAAGAAAAAATTTTTATCGCAATTATTGCCCTAACATTCGGTATTGTGTCTTGTAAAAACAAAGATTATTTAACTCCCGAACAAAGCCAAACTAAAGAAATAAACACAAAAAGCGTAAAGAAAATGAACAGTTACATCTCAATTTTTGAAATTCCTGCAACGGACATTTCACGAGCCATCAACTTTTACAAAGAAATTTTAGGGGTAGAAATTGAAAAATTAGATTTCCCAGGAATAGAAATGGGCTTATTCCCATACCAAGACCAAATGGTTACAGGAGTGATTATGAAAGGAGAAGGTTACGAACCTTCTGCTAGCGGAGTTACTATTTATCTGAATGGTGGAGATAATCTACAAACAATTCTTGATAAAATAGAAAGGAATGGTGGAAAAATAATTATTCCTAAAACACCCCACGCTGACGAAAGGGGATTTTTTGCCATTTTCCACGATTCGGAGGGAAATAAAATAGGACTTCATTCACCGAATTAAAAAAGAGCGAACGCACAACAATATGTATAAGCAATAGCGGTTTAAGTGCAAACTTGAACCGCTATTGCATTAATTAAGTATCTTGCTTTCCGAGAATTTAGTGCAAATAAATCCGTTACTGCTCATACATTAGACGGTTATGGGTAAGCTAAAAACTAGATGTGCGAGCTTAACATAAAGTTCAAGTTGGGAACTAAACCTAAACTTTAGAACCTGAAAGAGAATCGTAGAGCTTAACAGATCCATGATTGTATTCGAACCAAAATCCCCTTTAAACATAGGTGTTTTTAAAACTAGAAGAAAATCTTAAAAATTTTAGAACCACAAAAAAAGCCTGAGAATCTGCATCCTCAGGCTTTTTATTTATGTGACCGCGGAGGGGTATTTTTAAAACTTATAAATTGCTGTTTTTCAATAAATAACATCTTATACTAGGTAGTTTATGGAGACTATCATTATTATTAATACTATTTTAAAGATTTTTTTTTGCCAATTCAGACTTTACTCTTGACAACTTTTTCTCAATTTCTTCAATTTCTTTGATGACATTAAAATTGTAACTTTCGATTGGTTCTTCCACTAAATCGACATTATCGGTCTGATTTGAAAAAATCTCATTTAAATCCACTTCCGGAAAAGCTTTCGATAATTTCATTACAAATTCTCCACTTATATCAGAAGATCCATTTAAATATTTGCTTACCATATTAGGGCTGTAGCCCAGTATTTCAGCGAATTCCTTTTGCTTTAACCCTTTACTTTTTATAAATAAACCAAGTTTGTCGTAATACATAATTATTTATAATCATTATAAATTAGTAATTAATTTACTTTTTCTGTTCTAAAAAAGTAATTTGATTACTTTTTATATTTAGTTTTGTGTCAGAAATAACAAATATATGTCAAAAATAATCAAAAATAAGAAGGATAAAGATATGCATTCGCATAACGAAAAAGCTTATGAATTTCTGGACAAAAATTTACCAACCGCATACGTTGAATTTGTTGTTGAAAAAATGAGATCTAAAGGTTCATTAATTCCAAGTAAATCCATGATCAGAAATGTTCGTAATAAAACAAATTTCAGAAATGATATTCTTCTTGCGCTAGTCGAGGTAGCGGAAGAAAATAAGGCCAATGCCGATCGAATCAAATTGTTAACCACTTAAATTAAAAACGCCATGACCAAAGTACCAATTATTAATTCTCACCCAATTATGGGATTTGCTTCAACTGAATTTTATGTATCCAACGATGAAGTGTTAATCATTCAAAACAACAGAATTTATCCTTTTTCTGAAATATCCGAAACACATAAACAAATTCTATTAGACGAAATCGAATCAGATTTACAAGTAAAAAAAGAATTGTTAGAGATGCATCCCGATTCAGAATTAAAAAGGCTAGAGCAATTTACAAAATGTCGCTTCGGAGGTTTAGACTATCAAGCTGATATTACTGACGGAAAATTACAAGACGGTGAATATTGGGAATGTCCAAAACTTGGTAATTGCAAAAGCGAAGGAATTCTCTGCAAACTTCCTCTTTATAATGGCAATCGATTAAAAAAAGAAGAAATCAAACTATTACAGTTAACAGCAACAAATAAAATAAACGAAGTGATTGCGGATGATTTAAACCTTCCGTTAGGATCTCTTCACAAATTTAAAAAAGCTGTTTATAAGAAATTGGGAATTCAGACCAAACAGGAAGGTGTCGTAATATCCTTTTTCTTAAACCTTATTCAGTTTTATAACTGATAAATACCATCGTAAAGGAGTGTTTTCTACACTCTGAAAGCCACTCTTCGTTGGTACCATTTACATTAAAACCAAGAAATAATGACTACAGATACAATTACATTCAAAAAAGAATTACTTCTAGCACAAATAGAAAATTTCACTAACTCAGGATATTTTACAGAAAAAGAAATTGACAGGCTGTGTGCTCCAGTAAAGTTAGAATTGGAGTTTTTAGAATGCTGCGAAGTCCATAATTCTCTTAATTCTAATACTCAGAAAACTGTAGGTTCTTTTGAAGGATTTAAAGAAGCTTTTTTAAAGCTTGTAAAATTTAATAAGCAATACGTTGCAAATATTGAAGTAATCAACCCAGAAATACTAACCCAAAACAACCAAGAAGCATAATGAGTTACGTAAAAGAATCAGACATTTATGATGCTACAAATGGAGGTTTAGACATTATCCTTTATTACTATCCAAATGCAAAAGATGTTATTGATAAATCAAAGAAAGCATTCAAGTTGCGTGAATCTGAAAAAACGGCTTCCTCTAATGTAAAACAATTAGAAAATGGTATTTGGGTTGTAACAGATTTTGGCGCAGATCAAAAACCAAAGAATGGAATTCTTGTTTGCATGGAGGAAGAAAACTTAGATTTTGGAAAAGCATGTGCATTATTAGGCTCCAGATATAAAATCACAGGTGCTCCAATTATAATCAATAAACCGATAATCGTAAAAAGATCATTAGAAGAAACTGAGATTCCTGGATCTTATGATTTTAAAATGAAGGATTTTGAAGAAAAGGAATTAGCAATATTAGGAGCACGTGTAAATGCTGATCATTGTGGAGATTTTAAATTAAAATCTGTAGAATCTTTTATTTACTGTAAAGAGAATGAAGCAATTATCACCACTGCAACTGAAGATTATCCAATTTTTGTTTATGATTTTGGCACTTGGCAAAAAATATATCAGCCTAACAGTGCAGATAAACAATATAGATTTCGTTATGCCGGACAAAAACCTTCACGTCATGTATTCGGACTTGATTTAATTGAGAAAGAATTTAATAGAGTAAAAAAGCTCCAACAAGAAGATGATAGCGATTACAGTATTGAAGATGAAACGGAAGATAAAAAACCAAAAGAAAAATTCGATCCGCGATTAGATGCATGTTTTATAGTTAGTGGCGGTTCTGATGGTATTAATTTAAGAAGTTTCTCCAAATTCCCAATATGGTTTAATTCTGAAAGCGAACATTTGACTTGGGACGAATATAAAAAACTTAAAATTTGGGTTAAGAATATTTATTATATCGCAGATCTTGACAGTACCGGTATCAAACAGGCTATTGCAATGGGGCTAAAATTTTTAGATATCAAATTGCTTTGGCTACCTGACTCTCTAAAATCATTTAAAGATAAGCGTGGTAATCCTTGTAAAGACTATAAAGATTTTGTGGATAAATTTTATAAAAAAGACTATCCAAATGCATTCACAAACAATTTTGACAAACTGGTAACAAATGCATTGCCGCTACAATTTTGGACTGAATTCTATTCAAATAAAAAATTGAATTACAATGTATCAAATACTAGACTATATCATTTTCTATCACACATGGGATTTGGCAGGTATGAAAACAAAAATTATAAAGATGGTTTCATTTATGTAAAAAAGGAAGGAAGTATTGTAAAAATACTTTATCCATATCAAATTGAGAACTATGTTCATCAATTTTTAGAAGAAAGACAAATGTCGCCAGATTTAAGAGATTACGTTTATAATAGCCCAAAATTAAATGAGAAATCACTTTCTAAACTTCCAAAAATCGAGATCGATTTTACAGATTCTGACCGTTCAACACAGTATATGTTTTTTTCAAAAAAAGTATGGAAAATTACCGCGAATGATATTACTGAATACAAACAAGGCGAAGTAGATAAATATGTTTGGGAAGATAAATTAATCGATTTCAATATAAAAAAGGACGAACCACATTTTAAAGTACAAACTGATAATGACGGAAATATTGATATCGAGATACTAAAAAAAGACAATCCTTTTATGAATTATCTGATCAATACATCACGAGTTCATTGGAGAAAAGATTTAGAGGATTTCTTTGAAGGCAAACCTGAAAAAGAAGCCAATGAGTATTATAAAGAAAACCAATTTAATATCGCAGGCGAGAATTTATCAGATGATGAAATTTATGAGCAAAAGCTACACCTAATAAATAAGATTTATTCCATTGGATATATCCTACATAAATATAAAGACGAAAGTCGAACCTGGTGTGTTTTTGCAATGGATAATAAAATTTCTGACAATGGAGAAAGTCATGGAGGTTCAGGAAAATCGATTTGCTATAGTTATCTAAATTATTTTCTAAGGCGCTTTTATATTGAAGGAAGAAATCAAAAAAATGTTGAAAGTGAATTTGTTTACCATGGAGTTGATGAAGATACAGACTACATTTTAATAGATGATGCTTCACAATATTTAAAGTTCGAAAATTACTTTTCTGCCATTACCGGTTCTTTGAAAGTTAATCCTAAAAATGGTACTCCTTTCGAGATTCCCTTTAGTAAAGCACCAAAGTTTGTGATATCATCAAACTTTACTGTTCGTGATCCAGATCCGTCCACTGTTAGAAGGTTATTGTTTACTGTTTTTTCAGATTACTACCACTATAACAAAGATGGTGAATACAAGCAAGTGCGTCAAGTTTCAGATGATTTTGAAGGTCGAAACTTGTTTAAAGATTTTACAGAGACCGAATGGAATTCATATATCAACTTTTGTGTTCAATGTATTCAATTCTATTTATCCCATCCTTTGAAAGTAGATCCACCGATGGACAATGTTACAAAAAGAAGTTTACAATCTGAAATGGGTGATGCTTTTATGGGATGGGCAGAAGCTTTCTTCGCAACTAAAGAAACTGTAGAAGGTACTTTCCAAGAAGAATTCAAATATCTGGATAATTATTTCGCAAAAGAAATGGCTTTCGAAGAATTTATAAAGGCAAGTAAACAAAAGTGGACAACCAATAAATTTAAAAAGGCTCTGAAAGCTTATTGTCAATACAATGGTTATGTACTAAATCCAAAAGATTTACAAAACCAAAAAGATAGAATAATTCAAAAAATTGAAGGTAAATCACAGGAAGCAATTTATATCAGGACAATTGAACAGCCACCTGCGTTTACTGCATCAGATGTTAAAGAATATAGCAGCGAAGCGGAGCTTTTTGGAGATAAAAATTAATCACTTAAATATTTATAAAAATGCAAGTAGGACCAATCACAGTAATTGTAAAAAGAGTCGAACATACAGAAGCCGTTGGAAACAATGGATTTGAAAAAAGAGAGATTGTAGTTACCACTGAAGAACAACACACCCAAACATTATCAATTCAATTTACTCAGGGCAAATGTCCTGAGTTAGATAATTACAAAACGGGAGACGAAGTAAAAATATGGCTTGACCTGAGAGGTCGAGAATATACTAAAGATCAAAAAACAACTGTCTTTAATACAATTCAAGGATGGAAAATAGAAAAAGTAAGCTAACGGAATATTCAAATTTAGACATTCTAAAGATTTTCGATAACTGCCATTCAATTAGTGAAATTACACACGCCGGAGTTATTTTTCTAATACTGATTGATGAAGGTGTTATAACAGATCAACAACGAAGAATAATCTATATAAGAATGGAAATTCGTAAAAGACAACTTTAAAAAACAGTCTTATGATACTATTAGAAGTTCCCACAGCAATCAGAAGAGCAAACAAGTATGATTTGTTTACAGGCAATGTAGACGATTTAAATTCTCAGCAAGGATTAAAAGATAATACTACAGTTTTTCATTTAGATTATGAAACAAACGAAATATCAGGACCTCATATAATCTTTAGTTACCACGATTTTTTTGAAGTGTTCAAAAGAATGATTTTCGGTAAATCTGGAATTATAATTCCTATACCAAGTGATTTAACTAACATATTTGTTTTTGATCTAGTGTTGCGGGAAGCTTCTATTGATGATCTAAAAGATACACCGATACATCTAAAATTTAATAGAATATTTTACACCTATATCGATAAAAATGTTGTAGGTCCTTATTATATCGACAATAGCATAACTAGTTTGTATCTAGAAAATTTAATAGCAAAAAAACAAATATTCGTTCCAAATGAAAGACAACACTTCAAAAAAAGGGAGCTTCAAAAAGCTAGCTAAATCAGCAGCGGTTTATGAAAAATATAAACTAAAAAACAAATCAAATATACTGGTAATTATTATGGCCAGTATTGCGGTTCTAATTGCAGGATTGTGGATAATCACAGGATTTGGTTTAGCATTATCATATTATCTGTTTAAAATAAATCATTACATCTGGGCGAGCTTGATCATTGTGTTCGACATTATCATCCTTAGAAGTTACCTAATTACAAAAATTTAAATCACTTAAAAAGAATGCCATGATAAAATTATTTCAAAATCTTTTTAATACAAAAGATAACTCAAAAACCTTTTAAAGATTAAACATATGAAAAATTTAAAGCAAGATGATATCATAGAAATATCAGTAAAAGCCATTTTTTTAGGCGAATTCTTAAACTGGGAAACCTGGATTGCAAACGTAAATATTTGCAGTCAAAAGTTTGGAATTACATCCCAACTATTGCATCAAGATTGCAATGGATTTAGAACTTCAGGTTATGATCTAAGAAATACAAAACGTGAAAATGTTTATCCTGTGAAATCATATCTATTGGTACAAGATACCGAAGTAAAGCAACCACATGCGTTTAAATCACTTTCTAATTAAGGGTATATGAAAATAGGTAACTGTACTGTTTGCGGTCTTCCAAAGGGAGCCTGCTTACACCAAAAAGAACTAAGGGACTATCGTAATGATATTAGAGTTTCTCGAATTCTCTGGTTCTTAATTGGCTTTATTACTTGCGGCGTAATTGTAATTTTTAATCTCTAAATCTTATGGAAAATATATTTAAACCAATACTTTATTCTCCTTCAATGGTTCATCGGATTTTAGAAGATAAAAAAGGACAAACTCGTAGAACAAAAGGACTTGAAGTAGTAAATGAAGATTGGCGAGCGTGGAATTTTGTTGATTTCGGCACAAATCCAAATAATGAAAATGATAATAGAAAACATGCCTGTTTCCGATGTTTTGTAGATACATGGCTTTCAATATTATGTCCTTATCAAATTGGTAACATCCTTTGGGTTAGAGAAAATCTGTACCAAAATGGAGAATTAGGATTAGAATATTTTGCAGATAAAAATGCAATAGACGAAGGTATAATTCCATTTGATTATGGTCCTTATGGCGGTAGCTATTCATTTAGAACAATTCCCAATATACACATGCCAAAATGGGCATGTAGAATTTTCCTGAAAGTGAAATCTATAAATCTTGAACGATTACAGGATATATCTGAAGAAGATGCCATTGCTGAAGGTGCAATACAGTATGAAAGTGATACTGATTGGTTAACTGCAAAATATGGATTTCAAATTATTTGGGAAACTATAAACGGATCTGATTCCTGGAATAAAAATCCGTTTGTTTGGGTAATTGAGTTTGAACGAATTGAGAAACCTTTAGATTTTATTTAATGTCCGGAAACAAAAACAAATTGATCGCTTTTAATTATTTCGGAGGGAAGTTTACCTGGCTTGATTATTTGTATGCCTATTTCCCGAATGACTTTGTGCATTTAGCAGAATTATTTGGCGGTTCAATGGCTGTTTCTCTTAACTATAAAGGGCGCTGTATAAAGACTGTAAATGAGATAAATGGAGATGTTACTAATTTTTTTGAAGTGCTGCGTGATGATACTGAAAGTTTAATAATGAAATTAGAATTATCGCCCTGTTCTGAAGAAAATTACAGTCAATGTTGGCCAATTGAAGGAACTAAACTTGAACGTGCTAGAAAATTTTATGTTCGTGCTAGACAAAGTTATTATGGATTAGGCGCGCAACGAGAAAATAAATCGTGGCATTTGGCAAAATCTAAGTTAAATGCGCACTGCGGGGAAACAGTTTCGAAGTGGAATAATGCATTACCAAAGCTTTTGGAGGTGGCCAGAGTAATTCGGGCTAATTTTCAAATTATCGAAATGGATGCTTTAGATGTAATAAAACGTTTAGATACACCGCGAACTTTTTTTTATTTAGACCCACCATATTTAATAGCAACCCGTGGCTCTCATGACGACTACATGTTTGAGTTTTCTGAGGAAAAATATCGTGAAATGGCTGTCATTTTATATAGTATTAAAGGCTATGCAATGATATCCGGATATGATCATCCACTGATGTACGAACTCTTTGAAAGTAAAGGTTGGATAAAAATAAAGTTTCCCACAAAGAAGAATAATATCCGATCAAAACAAGTCACAGAATGTATTTGGATAAATTATCCGTTAAGCAAAACCAATTCTAACAATGGAAAGCAAAGTGAGCTTTCTTTAAAAAATTGAGTTCTCATGTCAAAATCATTAGTCACGCCGGAAGTTAAAACATTCATTTTCGAGAATTATTTAAAAATGAGTCGCGGAGAAATAGCCAGGCATTTTGGATTTAGTAAAGAAGTTTGTAAAAGGTTTTACGATCAACACAAACTCGTAGTTCCGAAAGAAATAATTGAGGGATTCAGAACTAAAGGATTAACAGATCGTACAACGTTTACTGAAAAAGATGATCAGTTTATAAAGGATAATTATTTGACAATGCCGGTTAAAACTATTGGCTTGCATATAGGGAGATCTTACTGTGGGATAACCGGAAGATTGAAAAAATTGAATTTGGTTGTTCCTGAAGACATAATTGAGCAGCGCAAAAAAGACTCTGTATTTAAACCTGGTATTGTCCCATTTAATAAAGGAAAAAAGTTAACTGAGTTCATGTCTCCGGAAGCAATTGAAAACTCAAAAATGCATCGTTTTAAAAAGGGTAATATTCCTAAAAATGCATTACCTGACGGAACCGAAGTTTTACGATTAGATAAAAGATCCGGACGATCATACACCTTAATAAAAGTACCGGGAATAAATAAGCTAGTTCATAAAAATATTCACATCTGGGAAACTCATTATAAAACTAAGCTTCCGGAAAAACACAACATTGTTTTTGTTGACGGTAACACTCAAAATTTTGAAATCAATAACCTAGAATGCATCAGTCACGAAGAGTTATTAAATAGAAATACTATTCATCGTTTACCTGAAGACCTAAAAGAGATTATTTACATTAAAGGATCAATAAGAAGACAAATTAATAAAAGAAATAAAAATGGAAGCAGAACTAATTAAAAGACTTGATGATATCGTTGGAAAAGAATTCAATTATAATGGGAAAAATGTCACAATTGACAGATACAAGGTTGTAAATTCGACAAATGTTGTTGTCTTCTTTCCGCAACCCAAAAATCTTCTTATTTCAGAAGTAAGCGATTTTTTAGATTCTCTTTTTGATCCATTAGAAAAAGAAAGGACTGAAACACAAGTGATGATTCCGAAACAACAACTCGTAACATTTGAACCCACAAAAGAAAATTCGCAAATCAAATCTACACTTTTAGAAACTTTAGAAAAGGTTAAAACTGACCCAACATATTTACCACAAGCATCTGCTATTTGCGATGTCGTCGGTCAATTTGTTGCAATTCAAAAGAACGAAATACAGATGTTGAGTTTGATAAAAAAAATTAAATAGTATAACGCCATATTCTATGTGAAATCTTTGCTTGTCGGCAAGGTAGCTATTTGTAATGTGTTAGAATTGGGAGAATATAGGCAATGCTTTCATGACCCAATTAAATTACAATAAGACTGACGTGGGAAAGACCTCTTTTTTTGAAACTCTTAAAAACTTTTAATATGTATTTAATTAAAGAAAACGAAGTATACAAACGTGAACGTGAAGTACAGTTTACCAACAAAGAAACAATCACTTTAAAACAACCAGAGCCGATTATCTACGAAAAGCAGGAATACGACTGGTATATGACTGTAGCTCTTGAAAAAGTGGACAAAGTGACCCAAAATAGGCATTTATTAACTGCTGAAATGATACTTAGTTATCGTTGGGCAATTCGCGAAGGATATAATCATGAATTAGATAAAAATTTGAAAAATAAATATGACTATCCTCGAAATCAAAATACAGTAATTGGCATTCAAGGTTATATTAACAGAATTGAAAAAGCTTCAAAAGCTGAAACATCAGACCTGCATAAAGACGGAAATCCGTAAAAAATAAATATTTCTAATAAATATCTTCACAACATGGCAGACAAATACCAATACATCCGGGATGAAGAAAACGAAAAATTGCGCAAAAAATTAGCTGCAATAAATAAAGAACGAAACATTGCGTTTGTTATAGCTATAATAATTGCCTGTTTTTGTTTTGCAGCAATAATTTATCAGGATGAAATAATCGCATTTATAGACTAAAAAACCACTCGTTTGAGTGGTTTTTTTTATTTAATTTTACAATATGATACAACACACCATAATTCTAGAGACCTACAAAAAAAACATTCCTTTAAAGGTAGATTTAGATTATGTAACTAATTTAATTATAAAAGACCGACCAATTGTAGAATATTTTGGTATAGAATTGGACAATGATGCAGATTATATTAATACTAATATGCAAATGAAATTTGTTAGAACTACAACTATTGTAATTAATTTCGAAAGCACGGATGAAATTAATTATGATAAGTATAGTCGAGATGAAATTTTTGATCTAATAAGTAAGTATTTTTCCTTAACAATGAAATCTGAAGTAAGAATAGAATCAGATGAAAAGGATATCACTATTTACTTGTAATCTACATTAATTTTTGTAATGTATAATTCAATTTCAGGATCAAGTATTTCAAAAAGTTCAGTTTTCTTCTCTTCAAATATTTTCTGCTTTTCTTCAATATCTATTGCGTTATCCGACCAACTCATTGACGATTTTATAAACAGTAATAGTTTGTGATTGCTTTCTATTATATGCTTACCATATTCCTGCTCAGGGTCAAAATAATCATCTGGATCATCGAACTGTATAAATTCAGTTTTAGAATACAATTCATCCGTAAAATACTTTATAAAGTCTTCGTTTGTCTTACCGTTAAAATTCTCCATTAGTAAAATGTATTAAGTTGGAAATGCAATAATATTAGCCTGGTAAGGAAGCGCAAAATCAGAAATTAAATTGCTAGGATCAAGCCAAGCATTTTCATCTTCGCGATTTAGAATAACCGGCATTCTTCTCTTATGATTATGTATGTATTTCATTAAATCATTAGCTTCAGTTGTTACGATTGTGTACGTATTTAATACATAGCCATTTGTTTTATTTATCCATTTATCATATAAACCCGCAAAACAGAAAATTTCATCGGTCTGCGAAGAAATATGATACCTTTCTTTAAGATTTCCTTTCTCATTTAGCCATCTCCATTCATAAAAGCCAGTTGCTATTATTAAACATCTATTTTGTGTTATGTTTTTATAGGATGCTTTTTCATGAATGGTTTCAATTCGAGCATTTAAAGTATTTTTTCTAAAGTCGGTATCTTTTGACCAGGAGGGAACTAAACCCCACGTGTAATCAGTTGTAATGATATCCGGATTAGCATTAGTTATAATTGGTAAATTAGGAAACGTGAAGCCATTTACAAAAACACCCTCATAAAAACTTCCGGTATTATTTACAGCAATATTGAAACGAATTTTCACATCACGTCGGCTGCCTTTTTGATCTACATAATAACACATAACACAATTTTATATACTTGGTAATCAAAGTTAATCCTTTTTTTCTTCTCGTGTTCTAATCCATCCGCCGTATTCTGTACGTTCTTCCTTGCCAATTCTATTCACTCCATACTTATAAGATGGTTTAACATCCGGAACTTTGCGACACATCATACTTTGAAAGTAATTTTGTTTGGAGTTCTCTTGTAATTCTAAACCAGAATTTATGAATTGATATTTCAGACCTAGGTGATCTAACATTCTGGTGAAATTGACAAAAAGACTGTAGTCTTCACCTAATTGTGAGGATAGTAAACTGCCTGTTGACAAAAGAAGTTTTAAACCTTTATAGCCAATTGATGTCGTTCGTAAATTAGATGCTTCAAGCACATGAGCATCAACTACTAATTCTTCTGATAGTTCCATTGCTTTGAAATTTAGGGGTACAAAGTTAGTTTCAATTTCATTAAGTAAGTTCTTTTTCATTGTCCTATATCGTAACAATTTTTCAATTTATTTAAATCATTTTGCTGCTTATAAATTTTCACACATAAGCACGCGCTCGTTTGCTTTTATATTTCCCCCTTACCCCCTACAATATTAAAACTTAAATAAAAATGTAACTTTGTAACAATAATTGCAATGTCTTGTAAATATTATATTTATAGGTTACATTTTACTTATTAAAGTGTAAACGTAGTTACAAAAAAAATGTAACTAATAGAATGGTTACAAAATTCAATTTTAAATATCAAGCTCAGTTACATTTTGAATGTAAATTGCAAATCGCCTAAAAATCAGAACTTCATACTGAAAAAAAACCTACGGTTACACAGTTACAAAAAAATATCACCTTTTTAGGATTCTCACTTAGTACACTTTATTTAAAAAAGTATTTTAATTACTTTTTCAATTATTAAAATGTAATTAAAATACTTTTTTATTGTATCTTCGTTTTAAACTAAATTTTAATGGATATACTTGAAAAAGTGACAGATAACCCTTTTATCTGTGGTGTAGAAATTGCTTTTAATGGTGAATTATTGCCTTCAGATATCCCTGAGTGGCAGTCATTTTTTAATTCTAAAATGGAAAGCACCGACTTTACCAAAACACACTTTGGTTTAGGATCTGTATCTTTTGGAGAAGAATCTTCAGAAGGAACTGGTGGAATTATGTATAAACAAAACATTACAATTCGTTTTCCTTCAACTGATGTCAATCGATCTGAAAGAATTTCTCTATTCCAAAAGGTGAAGTTCATAAAATTGAAATTGACTAATGGAAAAGATCTTACAATTGGAAGGAATGATATTCGTCAAAATTCACGTCCAAAAATTCTAATAAAAACCAATATAAAAACCGCCGAAGTACAATTTGAAACGGTTTCTATATTCCCGTCTGGGTTTGTTCCAAATCCTAATTTATATGGTTTACCAACTTTAATTCCATTAACACTTTATTAATATGTCAGAGATTTTACCTATTGAATGGGAAGACAAAAAGAACAGTCCTGAGTTACTAGCCTTTTTGCAACAATTTGGAAATGAATACTATCTATCTGCTGAAGAAATAAATGAATTAAGAGATAAGCTTAATTTTATTATAGAAAATTCACAACAAACAAGTAATCTGGACGATGTCCTAGAAGGTTATTTAGTGTCTAATGTCTTTTATACTGATAGCTTACATACAGTAATTATTCCTGCTGAATCAGGAAAAATTTATATTGACATAACAGCTGGTCAAAAAAATAAATTATACCGCTATACTGGTTCAACATATAACAAAATTACGAACGGTATTATCACAAACACAGATGATGTTACTGAAAGTATAACAAATTTGTATTATACAGCAGCAAGAGCATTAGCAAAACAAGACGCATTAGTATCGGGAACAAATATCAAAACAGTTAATGGAAGTACATTATTAGGAAGTGGAAATTTGATTACTCCTGATATGGATACTACAAATCCTCAGGACGTATCAGGGCTTAAAACTTTTTTATCAGCAAAGTTTGGTCTTAGAAATCTTGCAAATACATTCACATCTTTTTTTACAAATTCTAATACAGCATCAAGAACTTACACTTTACAAAATCGTAATGGTACTTTATTGGATGATACTGATCTAACCACTATTAATACTTCTTTAGCTACTAAACAATCTGTATTTACAGGAACGGCAAATTATCTAACAAAATCCATAAATGCTACAACTCTTGCTATAAGTCGAATTTTTGACAATGGTAACTTCTTAGGAATAGGCACTATGAATGCCCCGTTAAAGGATATTACTTTAGGTTATCAAGCGGATAGAGAAATCGGTATTGAAGATTCTGATAATTCAACAGTTGGGAGAAATTTGAGAATATCTTCCGGTAGAACATTAAATTACATTGCAAATGTAAATTTTATCGCTCTAAACCAAACATCAAGAAACTGGACAGCAATTACCGCCGATTTGAACGGAGATATCTATGCCGGTGTAAGCGGAGGCGATATCTATAAGCAAGTTGGTGGCGGAGGTAATTTTGTTGCTATTGGTCAGGCGGGTTTATTAGGATGGAATTCAATGGCTACAGCTCCCAATCGTGATATTTATGCTGTTCAGCAAGGAATTGGTATTTATAAAAAAACATCCGCAGCTTCACTCTTTACGGCAGTATCTACTGGTGTTACAGTTGGATGGGAAGCAATAACGGTAGCGCCTAATGGTGATGTTTACGCTTGTTCAGGTAGTGCGGATATATACAAACAAACTGGAGGAACTGGAACTTTTGTTGCTTTAGGTCAAACATCAAGAAATTGGAGGGGAATATGTGCAGCTCCAAACGGCGATATCTATGCATGTGTTATTAATGGAGACATCTATAAACAAACTGGAGGAACCGGAAATTTTGTTGCATTAGGTCAAACATCAAGGGTATGGAAAGCAATGGCAGCAAGTCCATCTGGTGATATCTACGCATGTATTACAGGTGGTGGCGCTGATATATTTAAACAGACTGGAGGACTTGGGAACTTTATTGCTATGGGTCAAACTAATAGAAATTATAATAGTCTTGCGGTTGCGCCTAATGGAAATGTTTATACGACCACTAATGGAGACATCTATTATCAACTAAATAATGCAACCGGTACACCGAATTTAGATGGTGGAAATTTAGATCTGGTTACCGGAACTGGAAAAGGGGGCGGAAAAAGTAGGTTAAGATTTATTACAGGCCAAAAAACAGCCTCAGGAACAAATATGCAGGTAGAAACCCTTAGGGCTTATATAGATGAAAATGGATTTATGGTTTGGATCAATATGCCAACTTATCCGGACAACACAACAGCATTAGCGGCGGGTTTACCTGTTGGTTGTGAATACAAGACTGCAACCGGTGATCGTAAAATAGTTTACTAATAACAATAATCATTAAATACCACATAAAAATGATACAAACAATATTTCCAATTATAGTACACAATAGAAATCAAATCAAATCTATCGTGAAAGTCGAAGTAAGACCATTGCCTGATAAAATTGAGGGAGGACAAAAGTTTTTGGTGATAGATTGGAGGTTAGACACTCTAGAAAGTGCTTCATTTTCGAAGGAAATTATATGGACTACTGAGCAAATAAATGCAATGAATTTGTACATCGAAGAAAATTATGATTTGTCTGGATTAACTCGAGTTGAAGCGGAAAATAGAAAATACCAGATAGCCTTAATGTTGGATACGCAAACTAATTTACTTGACGATGGTAAAACTATTTATGGATTAAATCCTAATGATTGGGAATTTTCAGAGATATGATAAACTTTATATTATTCATTGTCGCTTACTTATTATATCTACCATTGTCGCTTTGGAACTTTTGCCTCGTAGAAAATAAAAAAGGGTATTTCAGGTCTAGTGCTGTAACGCTTGATAAATTAGCAAACAGGGAGTTTAGAACACTTTGGAATAAAAAACTAAAAATTGAATCCGGATACAAATTTGGAGCGGAAAACGAAACAATTTCTAGTGCATTAGGAAAAAATGAACGAGATAATACATTAACTAAAACCGGTGATCGACTAGTAAAAGTTTTAAACTTTTTTGAAAAAGAACACTGTAAAAACTCAATAACTGAATTTGATAAATAGATTCATATGTCATTAGTACCTATTAAAATTAATCCACACTTAGTTGCTTTCTTTTTTAAAGAAGGAGACGGAAAGGAATCAGTTTACGGAAACAGGAAGGTTAAACCAGTTTTGTTTTCGACTGTTTCCTCAATTGGCAAAATTCTACGACTTTTAATGATTAAATCTGATAAACCAGAAGATCTACATCATTTTAATTTGGTTTTGTCAATTACTGATCAGGGAAAAAACAAATGTTATTCTGGAGAATTTTACAAATTTGTAAATGGTAGAAACACCTGGTTGAAACTTCCGCAGGAGGCAAATAAAGATATCAATGATTTACTTGAAGACATTTTTAAAATGTCTTTTATCTCATATGTAAACGGTTGTGTTGAAAATAATGATGATCCGTGCATTGTATATGCTATCGACAAATTTATCGATAAATATGATCTGCTTGAATTTGGATTTTCAAATGATACTTTACGGAAACAATACTATCGTGAAAAAAAAAACAGTAAAATTACTGGTAGATTTCAAAAACCACAATCCCCAAAAATGATGAGTTTTAGCGCTTAATCGATGTCACACCATAATCTTTTATGTCAAAGTATTTTTGAATGAAATACGAACGATATATGAGCCTACTTGACCTACTTAACTTAATACCCAGGTTATATAATTGGTATTCTAAAATGACCCCAATTAAAAGAATTCAATTTAATCATCTTGTGGTGCTTTTTGCATCGTGGGTAATTTTGTATTTCAATGATAGCCAACATAGAAAGCATAATGCTCTCCTTACTTCTGGAATTGATACTGTTAATAATCTTCGTGCCAAAGATCAGGAACGCTATACGACAAAACTTGAATCTTACAGCGACAAGTTCAAAAATTTTTCTGAAGAATTACTTAAACAAGAAAAAGAACTTAACCAAATAAAAAAGGAACCATGAAAACCACTTTGTACTTCGCAATAGTTTTGGTGATTTCATTTATTGTCATCCCAACAAATATTCCCAAAGAATATCCTCCAAGGTCAGTAAAAGAACAAACCGAATCGCTTGTTTTAAAAGAAGCTAAAATTGATCGCTTAGTTGACCAGATAAAGTATCAATTAGCCAAAGATAGTATTCAAATTAAAGCAATAAAAAATGAGCAGAGCAAAAGAAATTAAATATATCGTTGTGCATTGTCAAGCCGGACACGGTACTTTGCAAAGTATGCAGGCATATTGGAAAACGATTGGTTGGAAGTCACCAGGATACGCTACGTGGATAGATTATGATGGTACACAACATAAGTTATCAGATTATGAAAAACAAACCAATGGTGTAGCCGGATTTAACTCTCAATGCTTGCACATGAGTTATCGTGGTGGTGTTTTGCATGATAATGTAAAAGTGGCAGCTGATACCAGAACTCAGGCACAAAGAAATTCAATCATTGAAGAGATCCTTTCGATGATGAAATGGCTTAAAAACAACGGAAACGATCTTCAGAATGTAATGATCTTAGGTCACTATCAATTTTCTCCAGACAAAAATAAAAACGGAATAATTGAACCGTGGGAGCGTATAAAAGAATGTCCATCTTTCGATGCATATGCGGAATATTTTCACATCATGGAAGTTGAAAACCCAAATTATAAAAAACTTAAACTACCAAAAAACCGATGAAAAAAATTATATCAATAATCCTGGTATTATTTATTGTGAGTTGTGGTGCAAAGAAAAGTAAATCTTCTAAAAAGTTAGAGGAATCAAAAACGGAATTCTTAGGAATTGTTAGGAATTCTGGGAATTCCGATAGATTCCTAAAAACATCTTCAAATTTGAATTCTTTTTCTGTGACAGTAATCGATGATCAAAATCAAAAAATAACAAAAACTAACACCTATAAATCAATAAATCCTGATGCTCCTGCGAGTTATATTGATGGCGATGGCAAAATGCATGAACTGAATAATGCAGAAGTAACGGAAAAAACTATAATTGAAAAAAATAATAGAAAATCCGAGAATTCCGAGAATTCCCAAAAATCCGATAATTCCAATTTACTAAAAAAGGAAAATTATAATACTGATCAGGAAATTAAAATTAATGCAGAAACTAAAAAAATAGATCAAGCTGATAAATCAAATCGCGATCAATGGCAATTACCTTTTTGGATTTGGTTAATTCTCGCAATTATAGTTTTTTTAATTATGAGATATTTGAATAACCGGTTTCATGTCACAACGTTTGTTGCAAGATTGTTTCAATTTCGTAAAAAATAAAGCAAATGAGAGTAGATAAATTATTAATGGATTTAAGGCGTTCATCCTGGTTAATGTCCTTTGATGGGATAATGGCGTATGCTAATATAGCTCATAAAATCATGATGGGTGAGAATGTATCTATAGCAGAGAAAACTCATTCTTTAGTGACTATAATTGATGATAACGGGAAACCTGTTATGCCAAATAAGGATGGGTTAGTAGAAACCCCGAAAGGATCAGTTGCAATTGTTGATATGATTGGTCCAATACTTAAATATGGTGATATGTGTACGTACGGTGCTGATGAAATAGCAGCGGCTTTATTTCAAGCAGATAGAAACCCAAATATTATCGGAACTGTTTTTAATATAGATGGACCTGGTGGCGGTGTAAATGCTATCGCCCCACTTATTGATTTTGGAAAAAAGAAAACTAAACCCGTTATCGGGTTAGCCGATCAATGTGCATCATTACATTATTGGGCTTTATGTGCTGTAGCTGATCACAGGATGGCAAGTAATGATGTTTCTGCAATGTTTGGTTCAATCGGAGTCGTATTAGCTTTTATGGATGCTAAAAAGTTAATGGAAGATTTGGGGTATGTGTTTCATGAAATTTACCCCGAAGAAAGTGAACATAAAAACTTGGCTTTTAGATTAGCTTTAGAAGGAAAATATGACATGATAAAAAAGGAAGACCTTTCTCCTTTAGCTATAAAATTTCAAGATTTTGTAATTAACTCTACTCCTAAATTAATTCAGGATGTTGGAGTATTGACCGGAAAAACTTTTGGTGCTGATCAAGCATTAAAAAACGGGATGATCGATTCAATTGGAAGTCTTGATTTAGCTATAAATAAGCTTCATATTCAGAGTGAATTAAACCACTATAAGTAATTTTTAACCTTAAACTAATTTCTATGAAATTTAAAATTATGGCCGGTACAGTGGCTTTATTAAATGCACTGTTTGGCACAAAGGAACTCCCTATTGATGCGGAAAATAAAAAGCTCAATTTGGATGCCGAACAAAGACAAAAAATTGTTGATGCACTCGGTGAACAGGATGCGGAAAAAGCAATTAATGGTATTGATAAAGAAATTCAGCAAATGGCTGATAATAGTCTACTGTTAAAATCTGCAAAAGATGAACTCGACGCACTTGTCTTGGAATCTGGATTATCAGCGGAGGAATTAGCTGAAGGACGAGAAGGTACTGACAATGAAACAGTATTAGGCATTGTAAAAAAAGTTGCTGCTAAAAATGCTGAAATGGGAAAAACCATTGCAAAATTAATTGCTGATCCAGAAGGAGACTCACCATTAGCAATCATTAAAAATTCAAAAGACACTATGAAGCATTCAGCTACACATTTATTTGGCTCTGGAAAGTCTTATGATGCATTTGACGGCGGTAGATTGTGGAATGCCAGATTAAGAGATGGTGGTATGAAAGCTACTGACTTTAATCAAAATGGAACGATCCCAACATTACAAAAAGATTTAGATCATTTTGTTGAAGAAAACTCGGGCAAACTAACATCTTTATTTAATGAATTAGATGGATTGCCAAAAGAATGGGATAATCGTACTGGTATTCTTGATGCCGTTTCTGATGGTTATATTATGCCGGATGAAATTGTTCAAGGTAGAGCAAAAGGATGGTCTCCTAAAGGTAAATTCAAAATTGGTGCTGAACGTGGTCAAGTGTATCGTAAAAAAATCGATATCACATTTGATGGTTTTGAATTACAAAAAATCGAGAATACCTGGATTAGAAACTATAATGCAAATGATGGATCTCATCCTTGGAAAATGTCATTTATTGGTTTCTTGCTTGGTGAGTTGATCAAACAACAACAAATTGATGACAGAATTGCTCAAATAAATGGTATTTATGTTGAATCCCCGGGTGGTGATAACAATCCAGGTGCAGCAGTTAATTCACAAAACGGTTTACGTTATCTATGGTATTATTTTAGAGATGTAGAAAAGAAATATCGTGCTTTTGATATTGGTGCACCAACAGATTCAAACATTGTGGATTATATCCGTCAGATGATCGAATTGATTCCGGAAACTGACAGAAAAGAGCAAGGAATGGAAATTCAACTTTCTAGCCGTTGGTTAAAAGCATATTTAAAAAGAGCCGGTGATTTGTATCCTAAACAATTTGCTACAGATCAGGGAAAAATGCAATATCAATTAATGTCTCCTATTGATTATCCAAACTTTATTTTTCAAGAATTAAAAGATCAAACTAAAACTGATTTCATCGGAATTACTAAATCTAAAAACGTTCAAATTCTTGACTATATCGTTTCTGAAAAAGGAAAATTCACTGTAACTCATGATAAAAGAGATACTAATATTTTTGCAGATTACCGTTTAGGAATCCGTTTTATATTAGTTGGAACTAAATTAGAAGCCGGTGATCCGAGAGCATTTGAAATTCAAAAAGTATGGTCTAATAATATGCCTGTTTTTGGAAATGAAGTGTATGCTCCGGCGTTTGATATTGATCAATCAGGAATTTTAAAAATTACTTATCCTCAAATTGAAGTTGATGATGCTTGGAAAACAAATATTACAAGTATTGAAGGTGCAACAAAAGGATCAATTGTTAGAATCAAAGGAAATACAAAATTAGCAGCAGCTAAAAATGTTACTAATAATACTAATATTATATTAACTGGAGGAATTGCTTTTGATTTAAGTTTAGGAGGAACTTTGACTTTATTCGTTCAGGAAGATGGTAAGTTTAAAGAACTAGGTAGAACAACTGCACCACCAGTTGCAACAACAACAGATATCAATTTCACTGATGCTGCAATTGATGTTATTGGAGGAACTGTATTTAGATATTCAGGTCCTGCAACAAAAGCAATTACAAGCATTATCAACGGAGTTGAAGGAAAAACTATTAAGATATTCGGAACTGATACTGCAAGTGTAGATACCACTTTATCTACGACAGGAAATATAAAAGTTGCTTCTGCTGCAACTTTAGGAGATAGTAACGACTACGTACAATTGACAATGGTCGAAGGTATTTGGGTTGAAACTGGTAGAAGTATAACTTAATAAATTTAGAAGATGACTTATATAAGAACAAATGTAGTAAAGCCCACCGGAAAAAGTCCGGGGGCGGCTGCTCCAAAAGAGCCAAATGTAACAATTGTAGCTACGGATGATATTCTATCATGGCCGGTGCGAGATTCCAAAAATGTCAAAATTATTGGAAATTATGTAATGAAACCAGGTGCAAAGATGATTCAAGTTTACATGACTCCATCAAAAATAAAAGCAGGATTTGAAAGTGACGGTGATGAAGATGCAATTTCATTTAAACAAAAATTTGAAGCGGAATCACCTGGAAATGAATTGGAACTTTCAGAATTCGTTCAGAACTGGACTGGTGTAAACGCCATTATTATTTATGGTAGCTGCGCAGATGATTTCCGAAAAGTTATTGGAACTAAATGTGCTCCTGTTCAATTAAAACCGTCTTTAACAGATGATAATGATTCAAGAAAACATATGCTAGTTTTCGAGCAAATGGCTAAATCTGGATTTGTTCCAGGTCATTATACTGGTACTTTAAGTTTTGCTGATCCTTTTGTTGTAGTTTCTTCAACTGCGGTTGCAATTAACTCAACTAATGGAAACATTTATAAATTACCAAGTTTGGCTGTCACAGCAGCAATTGCTTTTTCAGAAATTAGTTTGGTGCACGGAGATATTATCACTTTAGTTGGTGGTGGTGGAATTGCACCTGCAACTTTAGCTACTGGAGTTACTGATAAAAAAGCAATTTTAAAGGATGGTACAACCTGGATAGGTCTAGATGGTGCAGTAATAAACTTAAGAGTATTCAATAATGGTGCTCTAACATTCTTAATTGAATTGTCTCGTGGTTAGATGTTTTTAGTTTTTTTATTTTGTTTTGAAAAAGTCCCTGCGTTTGTAGGGACTTTTTTTATGTCACACTCAAAAATAAGAGTAATTACCAAATTTACAATCACAAATAAATATAACTAAAAATGTAAGTCATGAAAAATACTGTAATTGAGTTCTTCCAGAACTTACCAGAAAGTAAAACAGATCAATTTAATAAAGCTTTTGAATTATATCGTCAAACTCCAACAAAGAGCGAAAGCGTTGAACGAGTTTTGAATGCTTCTGGCTATTCAGAAATGTCATTAAATAATTTACTTTATGATTTGCAAAAGCTTCACGGAATTACAGATGTTGAAAAATTACCAATTGAAACAGTTGAAGAAAAACCTGATTCTACTATAGAAATTTTAGAGAAAGTAATTTATTTAACTGTTCCTGAGTTTCCTCTTTGGCTTGATAATTTAAAAGAATCTGGTTTACAAATTTCAGAATTAATTGAAGTTGCAGCTACAAAGGAAAATGATTTAGCAATTCTGGCATTAAATGAAATTTCAATATTCAAAGATAAAGTAGATTTCCTTGATCTACTTGTTGAAAAATCAATTGAAGAAATAAAAATTGATTTTGCCCAAAACATCACGCCGCCAGATGAACATTTTGATACAGCTTTAGAATTTGCTATTTCTATAAACAACGAAAAAGCAGTTGAGAAAATTAAAGAGATAATTGAAAGTTTAAAAGCTCCAATGATCAAAGAAAACAATTTATCGACTGAAAAAGATGATTCGTTTAAAATTGAAAATGAAGAATTGAAAAATCAAAATGATGAGTTGAATGTTGAAAATGAAGAGTTGAATTTAAAAAATGATGAATTAGGGGAAGAAAATGAAAACTTAAAAACCAAATTAGATGAATCAAAATCTTTGCCTAAAATCAATGTAGAATCTCTTAGAGTTGAATTTCCTTTCTTAAATGAAAAAGAGTGCCCAAATGAGTTAAAAATACTTGTTGCGGATAAGATTACAGTTTGGAATGAATATTTGATTTTACATGACAGTATAGTAAAATCAGAATCCGGAGAAATTACTTTATCTCCAGATGAATTGGAAACCAAAGCAAAAAGATCAGTTGAATGCTTCGATGAAAATCAAAAAATTTATGAAGAGTTAAATGCATTTAAAGAAACCGGTGAAATTCTGGGCAAACACCCAATTTTTAAAAAACTTCAATTAACGCGTGAAGTTGAAGCGATGACATTAGATGAAAAAATAAAATATAAAAGTAACACCGCAAAATTCTTTTCAGTCAACAAAAAGGATTTAAAAGCAGCTGAAAAAGCAAAAGATGTTGAAAGAATCCAATTACTTAATGATCGTATTACTGAACGCGCTGAAAAGTTAGTGTTGGTAAACAAAGAACTTGGAGTAAAATAAAATGCTTTTCAATTATAAAAGTTTAGCAGAAAAAAGCAGTACCGATTGTCAAAGCAGACTCTCTGAAATTTTAATTTCGAAATACTTAACAACGCATTTTCAAAAAATAAGTAATCTAGATGAAGACTTAATGCGTCTACCTACCGAAAATGAGTTCTTTTTTCTACAATCGGATACTGCTTTTAATGCTTTTACATTTATATTATTAATTGCTATAAGACAACCAATCAAACATTTATACGTATCTACTTATAGTATTTCTACAGATGTTCTTAAAACTTTAATTGAACTTCATGACACAGGAAAAATTGAAGAAATAACAATTTTAATGTTTGAAGATACTATCAATCAAAATAAATTGATTGAAATTTCAAAAAGTCGAAGTAATATAAAAATGCAATATAGAAATGTAAAAGCGAAGGTTTGTTTGCTTCAAACACATGATAATTATTTTGTGATTGAAGGATCCGGAAACTGGAATGATAACACTCAAATTGAGCAATACGTTTTTGCTCAAAGTAAAGATCTATTCGATTTTAGATTGCAGCTTTTTACAGACTATAATCATAAAAAATCTAACTCATGAAATTTTTAGGAATATTTCTCATAGTACTATTTTTTGTGATTGGAATTACCTCGGAGCAACTTCCTAAAGATATCGATAAGCGCCCATTTATTGGAATTGCTTTTTTAATATTTCTAATTGGAATTGGTATTTTAATAATTGATAAAGAATTGAAAAATGACTGAATTATTGGTAATCATTGCTATTTATATTTTATTTATTCAAAACATACTTCCTAAAAATCTAGGTCGAAAAATCCCTTATCCACCTGAATCGTTAATAATTTCAGATATGAAAAGAAAGGAAAAAAGACTAAGAAAATACAACAAGAAACATGGCTTCCCAAACATCCCAAAAAGCAATACCGCAGTATTTTAAATTTTCTGAGGAAGATTATACTTCAATTGAAGACCTCTCTGCGTGTAATTATGCTCCGGAGAAAATTGCATTGTTTCTTGAAGTCGATAAAAAATCATTTTTAAAACTTTGGAATGATAAAGAAAATGAAGTTCGAAAACGCTATGAACGTGGAAAATTAGTCGCTGAGTTTGAAATTCAAAATCAACAAAAAGAGCTAGCTAAAAAAGGCAACATTACTGCAGCTCAAATATTTTTGAAAGAATCAGAAAAAAATGAAGTAAATAATATTAGAAACAGAATTCTTTTTGGTGATGACTATTGAGCAAGTAAACCTTCGTGATATTTATGATTTCATGGAAACAGGTAATTCAAAAAATGCACCGGCATATATTGTAGATTACTTGGATTTATTGGATATGGTACGCGGTATGTATCGAAGAATTGATATTTACGGGAGTAAGGAGATGATTGTTAAACATCTTATGATTTCTGAAAAGTATAAACTTTCCCGCTATAAAGCAATGCAAGTTTGTGATGAAGCACAAGAATATTTTTATGCAGATAATCATATTTCAAAATCAGCTTGGAAAAATATATATGCAGAAAAAGTTGATATGATGATCAATTTTGCTATGCAAACAGTTAAAGATGTTAGTGATGCTCAAAAAGTAGTTAAAATGGTCTTAGACGCATCCGTTTTACGTGGAGTTAATGAGCCAGATAAAGAAGAATTACCTCCTGAAGTTTTTCAAGCTCCATTTGTTATATATTCTTGTGATCCGGAGTTTTTAGGTATGCCAAAAGCAAATCGCCAAATACTTTCAGAAATGATTGAAAAATTTCCAGAATTAACCGAAAAAGAAAAGAATAGAATTAAACAGGAAGCCTTAATACTTCCATTAAAAGTATTTCCAGATGAGCAGGAAGACCCACGTAAGTCTTAACGATACTGAAGTATCTGGGCGTTTTGCAAATTGGGTAGATATGGTTGTATTTTTAATTGCTCCAAAGCATCTAAAACTGATCGCCGGCAGAGCAATGGCAAAAACTACCAGGATCATAGCCAAAAGAAGTCAAAATATAATTTATGATATGCCTAAAAGTTATCAGGTTATTGTATCTGATACTTATATTAATTGTCTAAAAAATATTGTTCCATCATTACTTGAAGGATGGAATCGAGATGGTTGGCGTGAAGGAATTCATTACGTTACAGACAAAAGGCCTCCAGTTCATTTTAAGCTTCCTTATAAACCAGTTGAAACTTATAAACATACGATTTCAATTTTCAATGGGACCTTTTTTAATTTAGGATCACTTGATCAGCCCGGAGGACTTGCCGGAGGATCTTACCAACATATGTATGGTGATGAAGCTCGTTTATTAAAGTTTGATAAATTGAAAAAACTCACACCCGCAATTCGTGGAGAATATACAATGTTTGGACATTCTCCATATTATCGAGGTACTACTTTCACTACTGATATGCCAAATATCATCGATGGTGATGATGACTGGATTATGCGTGATGAAAAAAATATGAATTTAGAACAGGTTAAATTAGCCTTAGAAGTTGGATTAGTTCTTAATGAAATAAAAAAACAAATATTATCACACAAACAAGCAGGTGATTACGCCGGAATCGAAAAACTAAAAAATAACCTGGTTCGTTGGACTGAAAAATGGATAAGAGTAAGAAAAGATCTGACTTTTTTTTATGTCGTATCTTCTTTTGCAAATCTTGACATTCTGACCGAAGGATACTTTATTGATAGTTTAAAAGCTTTAGGAGTCGAAGAATTTAAAAGTGCAATTCTTTCACTCAAAATAAATCTAAAAAAAGGAGAAAAATTTTATGGCAATTTAGGAGAACATCATTTTTATGATGATGGTGTTATTTCAGATTACTATAACAAGTTTTCATTGACTGAAGATATTGAAGAAAGTAGTTTAGCATTACGTTATGTAGATCATAATGCTAAAATAGAAGCAGGATCTGACTTTGGTGATATGTGTAGTTTAGTAAGTGCACAACCTAGAGGAAATTATCTTTATTGTCTGAAAGAATTTTATACACTCGCACCCGAAAATGAAATTCAATTAGCTAAAAAATTTAGAGATTTTTATAAACATCACAAAGTTAAAATTCTGGATTTGTATTATGATAGATCAGGAAATCAAAATTCTAAAACAAAACGTGATTGGGCAACAGCATTAAAAAACGCAATTGAATTTGAAAATGGGAGTTCTACTGGATGGACAGTAAATTTAATGTCCTTGAACCAAGCAACAATTTATCAAGATGAAGAATTTGCTTTTGCAAAAGCATTGATGGGAGAAACTACTTCTGGATTAGTAAAACTAAAAATAGATAAGTTTCAATGTAAATGTTTGAAAAGTTCATTAGAACTTACTAAAATAAAATTAAAATCAGTTACTGGTACCGGATCAAGATTGCTTTATAAGGATAAATCATCTGAACGATTGCCTATTTTATTAAGACCAATGTATTCGACTAATTTTTCAGATGCATTTAAATATTTAATCTATCGTAGAAGTTTTGTTGACCTAGTAAACACAAGTTCTGCATTTTCAGGAAGTGATCCAATGGTGGGTGGATAAAAAAAGCCCCCCGATTTAAAAACCTCTCACAGTATTTTAATTAAGTAGCCGCAAAGCCACATCGGAGGACCATAAGGTCTTCTGTTGTGGCTTTGCTATGCTTTAATTATACTGTGAGAGTTGCAAATATAAAATAATCAATCATCAATCAAAAATCGAATGGAAAAAAAGAAAATTTTTAGAGCAGCGCCTTTACCATTTATGGGCCAAAAACGTAAATTTTTAAAGCAATTTGAACCCGCTTTAAAAAATTATTCACCAACAGCAATATATGTTGATTTGTTTGGGGGAAGTGGCTTATTAAGTCACACTGTGAAATCGCTTTATCCCAATTCTACAGTAATTTACAATGATTTTGATAATTACTCTGAAAGGTTAAAAAACATTGAAAAAACGAATAAACTTATTCAAGATTTTAGACAAATTTTAATTAATTATCCTAAAGACAAAAAAATTGAAGGATTATTTCGAGAAAAGATAATTGAAAGGATATTTAACGAAAAAGAAAAGGGTTATGTTGATTTCATTACGATTTCTAGTTCATTGTTATTTAGTATGAAATATGCTTTATCTTATGAAGAATTTTCAAAAGAAACTCTTTATAATTGTGTTCGACAAACTGACTATAATTCTGATGGTTATTTAGATAACATAAATATCGTAAGAATGTGTTATAAAGATTTATTTATACAGTATAAAGACGTGAAAAATGTGGTCTTTTTAGTAGATCCTCCATATTTATCTACAGATTCAAGTACTTATAAAAGCTATTGGAAATTAAAAGATTATCTCGATGTTTTGCAAGTTTTAGAAAATACTAAATATTTTTATTTTACTTCAAATAAGTCTTCAATTATAGAGCTTTGTGAATGGATAGAAACCAAGACTCCTATGAGTAATCCATTTAATGGTGCATATACTGAATCAATGAAAACATTTGTAAATTTCCAATCAAGTTACACTGATATAATGATTTATAAAATTTAAAAAATGTATCTTTGGTATTAATAAAAGTAAAATATAATGGATAATACTTTCGAAAATCTATCCCTTTTAAAAAAGGTACAAGTTGATGTGAAATTGCAATTAGGCAACAAATATGTAGAGACTGTAACTCCTTATATACAAATAATTGAAATGACGATGAAAGCCAATGATATAAATGAGTTTTCAGCTTTGAAAATGATAAAGGATAATTTGGCAATTTATAAAAAATCTGATGCTCCAATGTTATTCTCTTCAGCATTAATTGAAATAACTGAAGCAAAGCACTTTCAGGAACTGAAGAATTAAGTAAACGCCCAATTATGGGCGTTTTTTTATTTGGTGAAATTATAGTAATCCAGCTTTAGCAAATGAAAAATATTCTTCATCATTAATAATTAAATGATCCAAAATCTGAATATCTAAAATTTTTCCTGCTTCTTTAATTTTTTGTGTTGTTCTCTTATCCGATTCACTCGGTTGCAATTTCCCACTAGGATGATTATGCGCTAAAATAATGCTTGTAGCTAAGCTGTTTAATGCGGTTGTAAAAATCATTCGAACATCTACAACGGTTCCAGTCATTCCGCCACAAGAAATTTTATAGAATCCTACTACCCTATTTGAATTGTTTAAACAAAGGATTAAAAATTCTTCACGCCAATCAATTGTATCTGCGTTAAAAATCTTTTTAAATACTTCATACGAGTCTTCCGTACTAGTAATATGAATTAATTCTGATTTTTTAATTTTCTTATCAAATGATACAGAAATTTTAATTTTTGGGATTCTACTTCTTGTCATGTTTTGTGGCTATTAAATTAAAAATATGTGTGAGAGGTTTTTTTTGGAGAAATAATTTTTAATATAATTTGTAGAAAATCCCGTCGTGATGACATTATCGTGGGGTCATTTGAATATCATTTTTTTGCTTGGTTATTTTTAAAAATGTAATTTTGTTTTAGATATTACACAGCGTCATGGCATGTAATGTTTAAGTGAATAAGCGCTCTACCCTCGAACAGTAGAGCGTTTTTTTTTTGGAAAATTGAAAATAATACATTTTCTTTTTTTTGAGTAGAACGTTTGAGAATGTTTTCTTTGTTTTCGGGATAGTAATTTTCATGTGTTGAATATTTATTAATTTTAGGTTTTTGGTAATTACATTTGTACAAAACTAAAAGGCACGCTGTACATAGCTATTTTTTAAGCACTTATAATAAAATCAGAGTATTTGAAAACACTAATAATCACTAAAAAGAATGTTTAGCTTTTGATTATTACTTAAAAGAATCATTATTTATAGGACGAAAAGTATGCCAAAAAGAACAGAATTTGGTTGTTACAGAAAAACACAAAACACTAATTGCTTGATTTACAGAAAACAAACCCCATCAAAATAGTTTATTGAATAGTATGTGTCTTTCGACACACCGTCCCGCTCAAAACTAGATGTGTACTTACCTTTCTCTTTATTTCTGAGAGATATGACGTATAGATGCCTATCAAAGTCGACTGAATGCGTTACTTACTTACCTCTTTCCCTTGCTGTTGTTGATGTCACACCAATGTCTATAAGGTAATCGTACTATTGTATTGTAATATATAATGGTAATTACATGTCGCAGACGATTAAACTGTATGAAGTAATTAAAAGAATGAGGTTGCTAACCGAGTTAGGTATCCCATTTACATTTACGTTTCTAAGCTATAATTCAACAACAAGATCAAGTAATGGTTTTAAGCATGTCACAAATGCACAACTTAGAAAAGGATATCGTAAAGATCAAAGTGATAAATCAAGCATACTGATTGGTTATGTTAATCAACATGAAAGTGATCGTTGGTTTTATCTACCATTATTAATCAAGTTTAACGGAATAAAAGTAAAACCTTAGTTATGGATATAGAATGGGTTGGTAGAGATGCCATCGTTGGTACACCTTCAGTTGCTTTTACTTATCAAGTAAGCGAATCGCCTCGTGACTTTACAGAGCAGAGAGCTAAGATAAACAACTTAGCCTGGAATGAACAATATGATTTGATTGGGGACTATAGAGTATATCCATATGGATGTAATAATGATCTTCCAGATATAATCAAAGAGACTGTTCAGGAGAACTATATGGCACCAGGTATTATCAAAAAGAAAACCCAATTGTTATGGGGTTCTGGTCCTATGTTGTATAAAGAAGAGTTTGATGAAAAAGGATTACCTGTACGTATATGGCAAACTGATGATGAGATTATCGATTGGCTAGAATCCTGGAATTACCATGAGTATATTATGAAATCAATAACAGATTTTCATCATATAGAGGGAGTGTTTACCAGATTCGAATTAACTAAAGGTGCTAGAATTGGGGCTCCAAAAATTGCAAAATTAGTTCATGAATATGCCGACCGTAATAGATTAGCATCATTAAACAATAGTAAATCAAAAAAGCCTACCCACGTTGTCTCTAGTGATTGTTCATTCAACGCATCAAATTTAATGACCGATTACAAGGTTTATAAACTATTTGATTACAATAATCCATTTGCTGAAATCAACTCAGTATTATATAGTAACATGTATAGTTTTTGTGCAGATTATTACACGGTGCCGGATCTATACGGCTCACTTGAATGGTTGAGACGTTCAACTTCGGTACCGTTAATTTTTAAAGCTTTATCTAAAAACTCTATCAATTTAAAATATCATATTGTTTCACCTCAGGCTTTTTGGGATAAAAAAGAGTCGGCTATAAAAGAAAATTGTACAAAAGCAGGAGTTACATATAAGGATTCAATGCTTCAAGAATATCAACGTGATTTCCTTGACAAGATATCTGTTGTATTAGCAGGTGATGTAAATGCCGGTAAATATCTTCATACAACAAAAACGTTTACAGTTGAAGGTGTAAATCTACTTGAGCATGGTTGGGAAATAAAAGTAATTGATCAAAAGATAAAAGATTATGTAGATTCTCAAATAGCTATTTCAAATAGGTCTGATCGTGCATTATCTACAGGTGTAGGTTTACACTCTGCTTTAGGTAATGTTTCAGAAGGAGGTAGTAGTGATAGTGGTTCTGAACAAATCTATGCTCTAAAAAATTACTTGCAAACAGGGATCTCAATTCCGGAGATGATTACTCTAAAAGCACTGAACTATGCAATTAAAGCAAACTGGCCTGACAAAAAATTAAAACTTGGTTATTTTCATATGCAACCTGAAAAAGAACAAGATGTCTCTCCTAAAAACAGAATTAAAAACATAGTATAATGAAACTACTATTTAATACAACAGGAACTGGAGGTAATTCGGAATTAAAAGAAATGTTATCATTCATTGACGCAGATCTTAAAATAAAAAGTTTATTACCTGATATCAGAACTTCTACAAAAAAAGTAATTCAATTAATCGGTCAGGAAGTTTATGATTTAGCTGTAGCAGCCTACGAACTTGAAACACCATCCGATGAAGATAAAGAATTTATTCAGGCGGTTAGATATCCGATTGCTGTTCAAGCATATAGATTATACGCTCCATCTGGCGATGTAGCACATACAAATAATGGGCGAAAAATGCGTCAGGATGATGGAGATAAACTTCCTTTTGAATGGTTGTTAGATCGTGACAATAAAGCTCATGAAGTTAGATATTATCGTTCATTGGATGAATTATTAGATTTTCTGAATGATACTGATGATACTGAATTAAATGAGCTTTGGAAGAATACAGAACATTATAAATTAAGCCGTAGCTTATTTGTATACTCAACTAAAGAATTTGAGTCTATATTTCCAATTGAATCAAGACTACTTTATCTGATGCTAGCACCGGGATTAAAAGACTGTGAAGACTATCAAATTAAAGCATTAATTGGGAATGAAAAATTTACTTATTTAAAAACAAACTCAACAATAACAGATGAAAAAGATTTAGAACTTCTTAAAAAAATAAAAGAAGCTTGTGTATTTCATGCGATGGCATGGTCGATGCCTAGATATTCTGTTAATCTTTATCCTGAAGGTGTTTTACAACATTATGTAAGTGATAAGATAACAACTAAAGCAGCAAAGCCAACATTAAAATCTGAGCCTACTGAAGCTAAACAAGCATTTGAAGCTGATTCGCAAAAAGCCTTAAATGCCATTAAAAAATTACTTGAAGTAGAAATAATTCAAGAACCTGAAAAAAACATAATTCCGAAACAAATTTATGGAGATACTTATTTCTCTGCTTAATTCAAAATCTAACTATATGAAATTATTTTTTTGCTTTTTTAATTCAATTTTTTCCTTTTTCAAAAACAGAAAAAAGAATAAAACATTTATCAAAATCAACGAAAAACTTGAAGCAAAGTTAAAAGATCGTGAAGTCGACAGAATTATTCTAAAAGGAGAAATTGTAAAAATGTGCAAAATTTTTTTACGTGTAAATGCAAAATCTAAATTTATACCAAAAAAATTTAAAAACAACACTAAAATTCGCCAACGTATAATTGCCGAATTTGGAGAAAGAATGGAATTACTAGGAGTTAAAATAAATGATGATTTAGAGTTGATCTCATGAGAATTATTGAAATTCCTGAATCGAACATTAAAAGATACATTCCAAGTGATTTATCAGAATGTGATGCACTACAATATATTGACATGTGTGAGTTAATTTTCAATTACCAATGTCAAAACATCACATATGAAGATCTTAAAATACATGCTGTATATCGATTAATGAATATGGTTCCTTCTAAAAAGAAGAATATCCAATCAGATGATTCTTTACAGAAGAATTGCAATATTGCTCAACTTTCCGATTTGATTGATGATTTTTTCGATGATGATGAAAATGGGCGAAAAATTATTAAGCAATTTTATATACATAATCCGGTACCAAAATTTAGCCCTGCGTTCAAAACTTACTATGGTCCTGCTGATAGTTTTATGAATATGACATTTGGTGAGTATTCAGATGGATTAAGGATGTTTCATGACTTCCCAATGATTGGAGATTATAATATTATAGTCACTTTGGCGGCAATATTTTACAGACCAAAAAGGTTATTCCATTTTTTAAAGAAAAAAGATCCAAAATACAATGGTGATATCAGAGCGCCATATAATTCAAATAATTTAGAAGATCGTGCTAGAAAATTAAAAATAGCACCAGTTGGATTCACTTATGGTTTTTACTTATTATTTGCTAGTTTCTTGAAATATATGACTACAGCAAAAATTATATGGGGTGGTCAAGAAATCGATTTTTCAATTTTATACCAGGATGATGAAAATACAAGTGATTCCAATAAATCTAGTATTCCGGGTATTGGTATGGATAGCATTGCATTCAGTATGGCTGAAAGTGGTGCCTTTGGAACTTTAGAAGATGTAAGAAACACCAATTTTTGGCAAATAATGATTAGAATGTACGATTCAAGAAGAACTTATCTGGAACAGAAAAAAACCGAAAAAGATGCTGGAAATAAATAGGCTTTTGGAATATCTTGTTGAATGTAAAGTTTCAATAAAAGATGAAAACAATAAAACCGTTTTCAATTATGTGACAATAGTGTTAGATGATTCAGAACTTGCTAATATTCTGAAAGAACGAGAAGAGAGTGATAATTCTTTTTTAATTGCTGTACTTCCAGAATTTAAAGGAAAAGGAGATGAAGATAATGCGGAATGGCAAAACTATCTTGCTTTCTTTATTTTAGACAAAACTGATTATTCGGAAAATGATAGAGATGCATATCTTAATATTTTCGTTGAAACGCAGAAAAAAACCCAAGCCTTTGTTGATAAATTAGTTTCAGACAAATCAAACAGAACTGGGTCTTTGTGTAATTTTCTTTCTAAAATGTCTGAAAACTCAATTGATGTAAGACCCATTTGGAAAAAAAATGATTGCAATGGTTGGATGGTAGAATTAAATGTGAATACACCTTTCTAAAAATAACATCATGAGTTTATTAGATTCTAGATCATCAACTGCGGATGCAATTATTCAAGGAAGATTCATTCGAATGGTTTCGGAAGATGTTGTTAAGGATATTGATGAAGCACAAAAAAAATACATGTCTAGTCGTGGCTTTGAAAGTAATGAATGGTATTCCCGAAGAAATTTTAAAGCATCTGATGAAGGTGTAGAATATGAACATTTGAAAGTACATCGATTTGTTGATATGAAATTTAGAAACTCTAAGAATGGAAGAAGTCGCCGTAAATCTCATCAAATTCATAATAAAATTCTTTGGGAGTTTTATAATTCTTTTATTAAACAAATGCATTTTGGTTTAACTGAATCAGTAAAGCACAAACTTAGATTAATAGAGGATTAAAATTAAATTTCGAGTATTTTCTTATATTTATGGTTTAACTAAAAACATAAAATATGTATTCAACATCAGAGAAAGAAAAGGAATTTTTTGAAAAGAAAGCACAACCACAAAATTTATCAGATTTAAAAGAATTATCAGATCGCGAATTATTAGAAATACAAACACTGTATCTTTCTAATATCCAAAAAAGCAATGAAAGAATAAAATTAAATATTCAATTTTGGTTCTATTTTGGTTTAATATTATTTGTTATTTCACTTCTGTTCACATTAAATAAATAGGTAATTTATAATCATATTTATCAAATAAAAACCCTGTTAAACAGGGTTTTTTCATGTCACATTGTTTCGTCTTTTTTAGAGCCAATTTTACTTAAAATCTGTAAAAATGGCAAAGGTAATATCAGACGAAAACATGAAATTTCGAATAATAGTTGATGGTAATGATGCTCAAAAAGAACTATTAGATCTCGAAAAACAAACTCGTAAACTTACCGAGGAAAACAAATCTTTGGCCTTGCAAAAAAAACTACTTATCAAGCAAGGAAAACAAGAATCTGAGGAATTTAAAGCATTAACTAAAACAATGCGAGAGAACTCAGAAACCATTAAAATTAATAAAACCAGAATGCAGGAACTCCAAAACCAAATTGGATTGACTGGATTAACTATAGGACAATTAACTCAAAAACTTAATCAAGCCAAGACTGCAATAAAAGGGGTTATACCTGGTAGCGAAGCCTATAAGAGATATGAAAGCGATATCAAACAAATATCAGCACGATTAAATGAATTGACAGGACGTGCAAAAAATGCCGGATCCTCTATAAGTAACTTAGCTGATAAATTTACGCGATATCAGGGAATGGCAATCTCGTTTATTGCTACATTGACCGGTTTTGCATTATCAATACAAAAAATAATTGATGTAAGTAGTAAGCTTTCAGATGCACAAGCAGATGTTATGAAAACCACTGGAATGACTAAACGTGAGGTGGATGAGTTAACGAAGTCTTTTGGAATTTTAAACACTAGGACATCACGAATAGATCTTTTAGGTATTGCCGAACAAGGAGGGCGAATTGGTATAGCAAAAGAAGAAATTGGAGACTTTGTAAATGTAATGAACAAAGCTTCTGTTGCCCTTGGAGATAGCTTTTCCGGAGGAGCTGAGGAGGTTTCCGAAAAACTGGGAAAAATTAAATTTTTGTTTGAAGAGACAAAAAAAATGAGCGTTGCTGAAGCTTATAATTCGATAGGATCTGCAATTAATGATTTAGGAGCAAACGGTGTTGCTTCCGAAGCCAATATTGCTGAATTCACAACTCGAATAGGATCTTTAACAGACGTACTAAAGCCTTCTATTCAAGAAACTTTAGCCCTTGGAACTGCTTTTGAAGAATCTGGAATTGAAGCTGAAGTTTCTTCGCGTGCATATAACATTTTCATGAAACAAGCAAGTACTGAAAGTGCCAAGTTTGCGAAAGTTATGGGATTATCTAAAGCAAGTGTTGAAAATTTAATTAATACCAATCCTCTTGAATTCATGTTGAAATTTTCAGAAGGAATGCGAGGAATGAATGCAACAGATACCGCAAAAACTTTGGATTATTTAGGTATTAATGCTGACGGAGCAAATAAAGTAATTGGAGCAATGGGAAACAATATGGGAAGATTTAGAGAACTAATTGACCTCTCTAATAAATCATTCTCAGATGGAACTTCATTGGTTAATGAGTACAATGTAAAAAATAACAACTTGGCTGCAACATTGGAGAAAATATCCAAAACCGTAACAAATTGGTTTTCTTCGGAAACATTTGTAGCATGGTTAACCGCAGCTGTAGAATGGTTAGCAGAATTAATTGGTGCAACTGATAATGCAGATCGTAAAATAAATGTATGGAAATACACACTAGTTTTTACTGCAAAAATTATTGCAATTGTAACTGCAGCAATGATAACAAATGTAGCTTGGCAAAAATTAGTTGCTATATGGACAAATCGAAATACTGAAGCTACATTACTTTATAATATTGCGGTCAAGGCCAGAGCATTCGCAGATGGTATGGCAATTGTTGCTACACAGGCATATGCAATTGCTACTATGCTTTTGACTGGAAATATAAAGGGAGCATCAGCAGCATTTAAAGTTATGACTAATACAATGATGACAACTCCTTGGGGTTTCATCTTAGGTGCAATTGCGGCGGTAAGTGTAGCATACGCACTTTTCTCTAAAGATGCTTCTACTGCTGCATTAATACAAAAAACTTTGGCTGAAGTACATTTAGAAGCAACTAAAAATATATCCAAACAAAAAAATGAACTGGATATGCTTACAAAGATTGCACAAAATGAAGCATTATCTCAAGATCAACGAGCAAAAGCGATCGCCAGATTAAATGAAATAATTCCAGATCACATTGGATTACTTTCATTACAAAACATTAAAACTGCTGAAGGAATAGATATCCTGAAAAGATATACTGATGAACTTTATGCTAACGCAAGAGCAAAAGCAGCGCAGTCTAAATTTGATCAACTAGCTCAAGATAGATTGGAAATCGAAAATAAATCTTCAAAAGATTATAGATCTGGAACAAAACAGTTTTTAATGAAAATTACCGGTCAAAGTGATACTGGTCAAGACTTCAAATCGCGTAAAGATGTTGAGCAATATGTTCTTAGAACTTTCAGTGATCAACTAGGTGCCAGAAAGGATAAAACAACTGGTGCAACTATGGTTGATTCTAAATTGTTTGCTCAATTGGTTGAGACTTATGTAAAGGCAAATGGAATTGACAGAAAAGAAAGTGATTTAGCAATAGTAGATGCACAAATGAAAGCTTTAGAAGGAGAAGTTTTAAAGAAAACTGTTGCTGATTTAGATAATAATCCTCCTAAAACTTCTCCTTATGTTGTACCGACCAAAGATGAAAAAAAGGCTAAGAAAGATCCCAATTCAACCTTAGAAGAATTAAATCGAATTAGACTTGAAAATGAACAAAAGTATGGTGAACAATTATTAAAACAACAACGCCAACTTGAAGACGATCGCATCGCAGCAATGAAAGATGGCTATGAAAAAGAAGTGCTTTTAGAAGATCAAAGGTATTTAAGAGAAATAGATGAATTAGAACGTCAAAAAGTTCATACGGTAGAATTAGCGAAATTAGACGAAGATATTGCCAAAGCAAAAAAAGCAAAAGACATAGCTAAATTTCAGGCCTTAACTGAAATTAGGAAAGGATGGGATGCAAAAAATCTGATGTTAGATGCTCAAATAGATTCCTTAAAAGAAAGCAAATTAAAACTTCATCTTTTAAAACTTGGAATAATTGAAGAAAAAGGCGTTCAAGATCGTATCAAAAAAGAAAAAGAGAATTACGATCGTGGGAAAAGTGCACGTGAAGCAGAATATAATATCCAACTATCCTCACTCGGAAATAATCAATCGGCAAAAAATAAACTTACACGAAAATTTGAAAAAGAAGAGTTAGAAAATGATGAACGATATTTAAGACAGCTTTTATTTCAATATAATGATATCATTAACAGTGATAGCTTTCAGGGAATTGATATATCATTACTTACTCCAGAACAAATCACCGAATTTACAAAGCTATCTGCAGAAGCACAAAAAGCATTAGCAGAGTTAATTCGAAAAAAGAAAGAACTTTCAGGAAGTCAAGCACAAGAAGGTGCTGCAGAATTAGGTTTAGGAAATGCAGGACAAAAAGATATTCTTGGTTTTTCAAACGATCAATGGATGACTTTTTATGATAATCTTAAACAAGGGACTTTTGGTATTAACGAAATGGAGTTTGCGTTGACTTCATTATCAAACGCCTGGTCAAAATACAATGAATTTTTAGTTGCAAATGAAAACGCACAACTTCAAAAATTTGAACAGCAATCTGATAAAAAGAAAGCAAAACTTCAACGTCAATTAAATAGTGGTATGATAAGTCAAACTACTTACAATAATAGAGTTGCACAAATTGATAAAGAAGTTGAGACTAAAAAAGCTGAAATTGAATATAAGCAGGCAAAACGTAAAAAACAAATGGATATCGTTAATACAATTATTAACACATCTGTGGCAATCATGCAAGCCTATAGTCAATTGGGACCAATCGGAGGAACAATCGCAGCAGTTTTAATTGGAACTATTGGAGCATTACAGCTAAATACAATTAGAAAACAACCTTTACCGGCAAAAGGATATGAACAAGGACTTTATCCGAATATAGTAAAACGTGAACAGGATGGAAAAATATTTAATTCCAGATTTGCAGGCAAAACAAAATCTGGATTAGTAAAAAATACAAGTCATTTCTTAGTTGCTGAACGTGGTCCTGAAATGGTAATTGATGATCAAGCATGGAGAGACATGAATCCTGCTGTTAAAGACGCCTTAATTAATGATTTAAGAGGTATTAAAGGATTTGAACAAGGTTTCTACAATAACGCATTAAAACGCTATGAAATACCGACAAATTCTAGTGAAGATCAAAACAGTTCAAACTCAATTAATAATACAAATAATGACATGATGAGAATTCTTCTTGATTCTGTTAATCAAAACTCTGAGTTCTTAAAATATCTAATTGATAACGGTGTTATTGCAACAATGGATAAAAAAAATTTAAAAGATATGCGAGATATAAAACAGGGAATTAAAGATTTTGATGCACTAAAAACTAAATCTAAATACTAAACAAAAATGGCATTTTCAAAAATAACAATCGTTTTTAGCTATGTACCCAATGTAGACGACTTTATAACTATAACTGAATCTCTAAAAGGTTTAACGCTTCATGAAACTTTTAAAAATTCAAGATCAAATAATTATCAAGTAAAAATTCCTGCGTATAAACCTGATGATGGAATTCATCCCGAGAGATATGTTGGCTATATTTCTGATTATTACAAAACTGCTTTTAATGACGATTATAATTCATCAAATTTATTTACAGTCACTGCAATAAGAGGTTCAGTTGACTCAGGTGAAGGTACCATTATAATTCAAGCAAATTATCCTGGAGCGGTTTTCGAAGTTGAATTGACTACGTTAATTATAAGTATAGTTGTTGAAAACGATAGTGTTATTCCTGATCCAGATCCAGAACCTAAACCAAATTCAGTATCTCCATCAACGTTAGAATTTAACCTAATTACAGATATTCCAATAAGTGAAGGAAAATATATTACTATCACAGCAAATGAGCAATGGGATGTAATTTCTTCCCTACCAAATTGGCTATCATTATCTCAAAGTAATGGAAATAGCAATGTCATTATTTCTGCAACACCAATAAATTATTCTATACTTGATGACGGTGATTATAATTCTATTATAAGATTTAAAATTGGAGTTGAAGAATTCAGCGTAAATGTCCATTTGAATTTAAAAACCGTTATAACTAATCCATATCTACCCGAAAAACCTGCTTTCACTTTAGATCAAAAGAATTTTATAATTAACGGTTCTAATAATGAAACTTATTTTCAATTTGATTCTACAATTTTAGTTTATAATTTTTTTACAAGTGAAACTAAAACATTCAGTTTCCCTCAAAAAGCACTTCTATTTAATGGAAAAAGTGAAATAAATTTGGGGCAACTAATTCATCGGTTGATGGATAAATTTAAAACTATAAATTCAAATATTGATCAATACAAGTTTGCAAAACTTAACATCGTTTGTAATGAATTAAAACAAAGTGACAATACAGTAATTACATCAATTACAATTCCTGAAATTAATTTTGTAGCCGGTTTAAGTCAAGGTTTTTCTGATTTTGGTTTTTTAGAAATTAATAATAAAACCACAAGAATAACTAAACAAGGATATTACTTTTTGAATATTCTTATTCCGGATGGAAATTTTGAATTAAGGACTTTTAAAAATGGTAATTTAATTAATTCACTATTGCTGCCAACAAGCAGTGATGGACCAATTTGTTACAAAGTCTTTTTTAATGATTACCTACAGGGTGATTTTATTAAATTCACTATAGATCAAGTTGGGGAAACTTCTGAAAATCCTCCGACTAAAAGTTTTTATGTGTTTCCAAATCAACTCTTTTCAAACTCAATCGTTTGGGAAAATGAATTCTTACTTCAATCAGTATTGGAATTTACACATGATCATGATATTAAAACAGAAGTTGAAAGGCAGACAACTAAAACTTATCATAAGTTTGTTGAAAGAACATCCCATAAAGCGGTAACTAAAGAAAATAAACTCACTATCAATACCGGATGGGTGTCTAAAAATGATATCGATTCTATAGAGAGTTTATTACTATCCAAGCGAGCATTTTTACAATTAGAAGAAAAGACAATTGATTTAGTGCCATTAGGTAAAACATTAACAAATTTCGATTCTAAAGCAGAATTATTTGATTATACGTTTGAATTCACAATTAATAGAATATACAATGAGGAAACTTATACATTCTAAGTTTGAATTAGATCTTTCAGGATTTGAACTTTCGGACAATGAAGAAAATAATTGGTTTTCTGATAGTTTTTTTACTAAATATTCATTTCCATTTGAAATTGATTTAGATAACGAAATTGATGCAGCAACTGGGTTTATTTCTCAATTAAATTCAAATAAAATTGAAACATATTTTGAAGTAAAGTATGTGCATAACAACACTATCGAAGATGCTGTTTTTGAGATTGAAGCTTATGAAAAAAAATTAAGCTGTGTTGTCAGATACGGTTTTGAACAATTACCAAGCTTTGAAAAGAAACTCTCTGAATTATCCCTTGATAAATTTGACTTACCTTCAGGAATTTCAATATATAATCATGCACAAACTGTAATTAGTAAAACTTGGCCAGAAGTAAATTATAATTTTCCTCAAATTCATGTGGACAAATATAATCCGGAAGATGATTTATGGTCTGGTTTCCAAAAAATTATAAACAACAGAGTAGGTGGTTTATTTCTTGAAAATGATGTAAATGTAAGCGCTGATATTACAAATAATCGAAATGTAATGCAACCACTACCTTATTGGATTCATATTTTACAACGAGGGATGATAGATGCTGGATACACACTTTCTGGAGAAATATTAAATGATCCTCGTTTGAAATCTGCCTGCTTATATGGAGATGTCGATTATTTTAAGAAGCCATCTTTACAGGAACCTATTGATGTATTACAAATGTCTGCAGATGCAGTTACAAATATCAATGGAAGATCAAAATATTATTTCAATTCAGCATTAAGTACTCCTGGTAAGTATAATATAAGTGGCTCAGTTAAAGCAATGAGATGGTCAAATTTCAATGCCTACTGTTTTATAAAATACAGGGACATAATTATATGGAGTGTTTATGCTTCTGGCACTGATATGTGGCATGGCTCCGAGTTAAGAACATATAATGTAGATGTTGACTTCGAAACGATAGTAGATCTTAATATTAATGATATAACAATTGAAAATTATCAGCCATCAACAAGCGAAACTGAAATCATAAATTTAACAATATCAGTAGTCCGATTGAATGATAGTACAGGTGTAGCAATTCCAACAATTATAAATGAAGACAAAATTGATCTTACGCGAGCTGTTCCAAACAAAACATTTGTTGAATTTGTTAAAGACGTGAAAAACTGGTTTAACTACGATTTAACAATTGTCAATAAACTTGCAGTCATGAATCCTGTTGAAAAAGAAATAAATACCAAGAACACATTGGATTTCCAATTTACTGAAATTAAAAATCCTCCAGTAAAATATAATTCCGGTATTTCTTTTCTTTTAAAATTTCAAGATGTAGAAAGTACAAAATTCAAATTTTTACCAGTGTTTCACAATAAAGACACTATAGTAAATTCTAACTATGTTGTCAATGAAAAAACCATAACAATTGAAATCGGTGGTTTACCATTACCTATTTTAACTCGAAATAATATACAAACTGCTTATGCATTTGAAGTTAATGATTCTAAATCATATCTAGTAAATTATGACGGGATATATAATGGAAACAATTTTTCAAAGCCTATTGAAGATTACTTATTACCATCAGTTCATCTTGAATACTGGTTAAAGTGGTTTAATTTTAGAATTAAAGCCCGATCAATAACTTGGAGTTTCAAAGAATGGGTTGAAAATATTTATAACTTAAATGCTAAAAGGAAAATTTTTGCATATAATAAATATCATATTATAAAAACAATAAACCGCACTGAAATTGAACCAGATTTATTTGAAATTGAAATTGAAACCGATACACTTGAATAAAAAAAACCTCTTTCAAGAGGTTTTTTTTATTAATATATCATTCATGTTATGAATTTGTCTGTCAGTAATACTATCAACAATATGTACATAAACCATTGTTTCTTTAATATCACTATGACCCATCAATTTTTGTAAATCCTCGACTCTACCACCACACAATAAAAAATTTGTAGCAAAAGTATGTCGCGAAACATGAAACGTTATTCTCTTTTTAATTCCGCAAGTTTTTGCAATAACTTTTAATTCTTCATTAATTGTCGCATCAGAATAAGTTCCATTAAATATTTTGTCAGAACCAATAAAACTTAAAGCTGCATCGTTTAATTGAATACGTTGGAGTTTGCCTGTTTTTTTTGCGAAAAAGATTAAAATATCTTGTACAATATTCTCTAATGAAATTCTATTCATGTCAGATATTCTTAGTCCTGTAAAACAGGAAAATAAAAATCTCCCTAATATATTTTTAAGGCTTGGGCTAATAAAAGCTGATTTATAATATTCATTTAATTTAAAAATTTCTTCAGGCATCAGAAAACATCTATTTGAAATGGGTTTTGGCGTTTTAATTTCAGTATATCTTAAAGGAGTATTGATCCCTAAATCATTTGCTATGTGTAGATACTTTTTAAAATTCTTCTTGAGTGTTTGAATTGTATGAGGTGAATTTTTTTCAATCTTTTCAAAGTGAAAAATCATTTTCTCAAAAAAATCTTTATTAATTTCATAAAACAGAATTGAGTTTTTATATTTTTTAACTTTTCTTAAAGTACTCATCTGCTGGTTTACAGTAGCTTCATCCCGAATCAATTTTTGATTTTCCATTTCGAGTTCCCAAAATTTAATAAAATCAATTCTTGAAGTTGGATTTAAATATTCATGAAGAAATTTCTCCATTGTTAGCATCTCATTAGCTAATCGGTAACTAATCTCAATCTTATTAATATCCGCAAAAACTTTTTCAATTAATAAATTGAAATCCTTATGAAAAATATTTTGGGTCTTCACCTTCTGCCTTTTTTTATCAAATTCAGATGGTTTGACTGAAATATGTAATGGTATTTTTTTTCTAATACTATTTACGAAAACTTGAAGGTATAAGGCCGAAGTTCCATCTGCGCGAACGAAATCATTGATTACAATTTTCGCTGTCAACTCCCCACTAAAATTCATTGGGTAGTTTATTGGGTAGTGAAAATCTTTTCTGGTAGAAATTAGCATAAAAATATTTTTTTCGGTTACCCCCAAAATGCCTAATGGCGTGAACATTACACACCATTAGTGTAATGTTCACGCCATATGAAACCTGGGTTTGTGACCGCGGAGGGGTTCGAACCCCCAACCCTCAGAGCCGAAATCTGATATTCTATCCAGTTGAACTACGCGGTCTTTTGATTGCAGATTGTTGAGTTTAGATTTTAGATTATTGAATGAAATCTAAAATCTGAACTCTAAAATCTAATATTTTTATACTAATAATTTCTTTACAATTGCTGAGATTGTTTTTCCTTCAGCAGTTCCGCCTAATTGTGCAGATGCTAATCCCATAACTTTCCCCATTGAAGCAATTCCAGAAGCTCCAGTTTCAGCAATAATTTTTGCTACTACTGCTTCTACTTCTTCTTCACTTAATTGTGCCGGTAAAAACTTCTCAATTACTGCAACCTGAGCCAATTCTGGTTCAGCAAGATCAGGACGGTTTTGTTCTGTAAAGATTCTAGCGCTTTCTTTACGAGTTTTAACCAATCTTTGAAGTAATTTAACTTCGTCATCTTCTGTTAATTCTTCTTTAGAACCTGAAGCCGTTGCAGCTAATAACATTTCAGATTTAATTGCTCTTAAAGCTTCTAATGCTACTGTATCTTTTGCTCTCATGGCGGTTTTAATCTCGTCCATGATTAATGTTTGTAAACTCATTTTAAAATTTTTATTTAAACAAGCCTTAGCTTATAGATTGATATATTTATTTTAAATTTATTCTTGACTAATTATCTTAAGCGAGGCCAAATGGATTCGAAGCGATAATAAGATTCACTTTAAAAGCGTATCAAAGAAGTCAAATTTTAAATTCTGTGCGAAGATAAAAAAAATAACCCGAAAATTAAATCCAATTCTCGGGTTATCCATATTTATTATGATTGCAAAATTAATCTACATTGTCATGCAAAAATGAATTGTTTGAACGTAGTTGCAAATCGTTGTTACTATCTGTTCCAACTGATATTCTGGAACTGGTGTTATTTGATTGTGAATTAGACAAATCAATTCCTAATCTTTTATAAGCAGGCTCTTTTTCCAGTTCGTCAATTCTTGAAACGTTATTATGAAATTTATAATTAAATTCTTTTAGTTTCTTTCTTCTCTCTTCAGCTCTTAATCGTAACGTTTCCTCAATTGTTAATTCCATTGGAGAAACATGTGATGTTGTTGAATAATCAGCTTCGCTTGCAAAATCAACTCTTGGCTTCATAGTGATATTTAATTCCTCAGGAATTACATCTTCGATCACTTTTTCAACCGGTTTTGATGCCACTAAATCATTTTCAACTTCCATATATTCTTCTAAAGAATATTTGATGATTCCGTTTTCAGAAAGTTCTGTTACCGGTACAAATTGTACTGGATCATTTACTTTTATATTACGGGTCTCATTTGATAATTCAAACAAGATTTTAGTCTCTTGTTGTTCAGTAACTGGCTCTCTTTTTACTTCTGGCTCTGATCTGTAAAGTGGTAAATCAAATGAAAAAGTCGTTTGTTCTTCTCTTTCAAAAGTTCTTTGCTGAACAGGTTTCACTTCCTGAAAAGCTTGCACTTCAGGAGCAGGAGTTGATATAGTAAAATCGATATCTGTAATTGGCGAAACGATCTCAAAAGTCACATCCAGATTTTTGATAAACTCAGACATTACCACTAATTCTTCCTGATTAATAGTTGGAGCAACTGCAACTGGAGCAACCGGAGTTGGTACTACGGGAGCAACCGTATCAGCAAACGAGGTATCTTCCATTAAATCAAAAACAATCTTTTCTTCTGATTTTGCAGTAGATGTTTCTGTATTTACATCAAAAGAAGTTAATGTCTTATTTGTTAAATCATAAACACTTCTTTGATCGTCTCCTAATGTATGGATGATTTTTTTAGGCTCAGTATTTACAATTTCGTTTTGTTGTTCCACATCAAAACCTGTCGCAATAATAGTCACGGCAATAGCATCACCAAGGGTTTCGTCTTCACCAACTCCCATGATAATATTAGCATTATGCCCCGCTTCTACTTGAATATGATCGTTGATTTCTCCAATCTCATCCAGTGTAATTTCGTTTGATCCAGAAACGATAAGCAACAATACGTTTTTGGCTCCTGTAATTTTGTTGTCGTTTAACAACGGAGAATCCAATGCCGAAACGATAGCATCTTTCGCTCTGTTCTCACCCGCAGCAACAGAAGATCCCATGATAGCTGTTCCACTGTTTGATAAAACAGTTTTTGCATCACGTAAATCGATATTTTGAGTATAGTGGTGCGTAATTACTTCGGCAATACCTCTTGAGGCTGTTGCTAAAACTTCATCCGCTTTAGAGAATCCGGCTTTAAAACCAAGATTTCCGTACACTTCTCTTAACTTATTATTATTAATTACAATTAGTGAATCAACTTGCTTACGCAATTTTTCGATTCCTAAAAGTGCTTGTTCCTGACGTACTTTCCCTTCAAACTGAAACGGAATTGTCACAATACCAACAGTCAGGATTTCTCTTTCTTTTGCCAATTGTGCAATTACCGGAGCTGCACCTGTACCTGTTCCACCACCCATACCAGCGGTAATAAATACCATCTTAGTACCACGGTCTAACATTTTTTCGATATCAGCGATACTTTCAATAGCAGATTGTTGTCCTACATCAGGATTTGCTCCTGCTCCAAGACCTTCTGTTAAATTCATCCCTAACTGAATTTTGTTAGGTACCGAACTGTTCTGTAGTGCCTGTGAATCAGTATTACAAACGATAAAATCTACGCCTTTAATACCTTGTTTAAACATGTGATTGATAGCGTTACTACCACCTCCGCCTACACCTATTACTTTGATTACATTTGATTGGTTTTTTGGTAAATCAAATGAAATACTTCCAAATTCTGAGTTGCTCATCATCTTTTTGGTTTTTGAAATTCTTATTTAATACATTTTTTACTCTTGACTTGGGGCCAATAGTAATTCCTTTTCTCTTTATTATCTTATTCTGCGTTGTCTAAAAAATCTTTGATTTTGTCGACATATCGGTCAAAAAATGATCTTCTAATTTTTGTTTCCGTAGATTCTTCTTTAGACGAATTATTTCTAACTTCCCTTGTGTCTTCAATAGTTTCTACTCTTTCAACGTAGTTTTCTTCAACTTCGTATCGTTGCTGAACAGGTTGTTGTGTTTGAGGTGGCACGTTTCTGTAAACCACTTTTGGCTGCTCATTCACAATTTCCATTCTAACAGCACTTTGCGTACTATTTTCGATACTATTCATTACTAATCCAACTGCTGTTGCAAATAACGGACTAGAAATTTCTTCGCTCGAGTTTCCTGCTAAATGCTCGTTTGGATATCCAATTCTGGTATCCATACCTGTAATGTACTCTACTAATTGTTTTATATGTTTTAGTTGAGCGCCACCACCTGTAAGAACGATTCCGGCAATTAATTTTTTACGAGGATCTTCGTGTCCATAAGCTTTAATCTCTGCAAAAACCTGTTCAACAATTTCCACAACACGTGCGTGGATAATTTTAGATAAGTTTTTAAGCGAAATCTCTTTCGGTTCTCTTCCTCTTAAACCAGGAATAGAAACAATCTCGTTGTCTTTATTTTCTCCCGGCCAAGCCGATCCGAATTTTACTTTTAAAAGTTCTGCTTGTTTTTCGATAATCGAACAACCTTCTTTAATATCGTCTGTAATCACATTTCCTCCAAAAGGAATTACTGCTGTATGACGAATAATACCATCTTTAAAAATGGCTAAATCTGTTGTTCCACCACCAATATCAATTAAAGCTACACCTGCTTCTTTTTCTTCCTGACTAAGAACTGCATCTGCCGAAGCTAATGGTTCTAATGTCAATCCTGACAATTCGATTCCTGAACTCTGAATACACCTTCCAACATTTCTGATCGAAGAAGCTTGCCCAACTACTACGTGAAAACTAGATTCCAGTCTTCCGCCGTACATCCCGATTGGTTCTTTAATTTCAGATTGTCCGTCTATTTTAAATTCTTGTGGCAAAACGTGAATAATTTCTTCTCCCGGTAACATGGCCAGCTTATTTACCTGGTCAATCAAAAGCTGAATATCTTTTTCGCCAATTACTTCTTCCGGATTATTACGGCTGATGTAATCTGTATGCTGTATACTTCTTATGTGTTGTCCTGCGATACCAACAACAACATCTTTAATTTTATAACCTGAATTATTCTCTGCTTCAAGTATTGCTTGTTGAATTGATTGAATAGTTTGCGTAATGTTGTTTACAACTCCTCTCGCAACTCCCAAACTTTTGGATTTACCAATACCCAAAATTTCCAACTTACCATATTCATTTTTCTTGCCTATCATGGCAACTATCTTTGTCGTTCCAATATCTAGACCTACTGCAATGTTATCTTTTTCCATTTTCTATTATTTTGTGCAAACTACTTGTTCCGTAAACCTAAGGTCAATCTTATTGTATTTATATAACGAACTATCTAAAACTGCTTTTTGAAAAAAAGCTTTATAGTTTCTAAATTTCTTATCAACATTCATCGTTCTGCCAAAATCGATGAAGTAATTATAATTTCGATTAAACATTTTTAGGCTGCCATTCGGCATAATTTGTATTGCAATGATGTTTTTTTTCAAAAACCCATCGTCATAAATTGTGCGAAATAAAGCAGCTAAATCTTCGTTATTTTTTTTATTTATTGCCCCTGAAACAAGAGGAACTCGCGCCGTAAAATTGTCCGACAAAGGCATTTTATTTCCCTCATAGTCAATATAAAAAGATTGATCACCATCATAAACTCTCGCTATTGGTGTCTTCTGTTTTACTACCGCTTTTAGAACGCCATCGATACTTACAAAAACGTCTGACTTCTCAATCATGTCTTGCGTATCAAGGGTTTTTTCTATCTTATTCAAATCTAACTCATCTTTTCGGATACTGGAAGCGTCTCTTTTATTTTCTATCAACAATTTATTAACCGTTTCCGGCTTCACAAAAAGCGTATTTTCTCCTACAAAAACAACCATGGATTTCTTTAATTTTCGATCTCCATTTCGATGTTGAGCAAACGAATACAAAAAAAGTACAAGCCCCAAAATGAGAATTAATCGAATATTTGTCCAATTAAATATTTTCATTTAGCATTTTTTTAATTGATGGAACCATTTCTCCAATATCACCAGCTCCTATTGTTACAATTATTGGCGCATCACTGGCTTTGATCTCCGCTAATAAATCACTTTTTGCAACAATTTTTTTGTTCGAATTCGTCATTTTTCCTAACAGCCAATCAGATGTAATTCCTTCCATCAGTAATTCGCGTGCAGGATAAATATCCATCAAAAACACTTCATCAAATTGAGATAAACTCTCCGCAAATCCATCTGCAAAATCTCTTGTTCTACTGAATAAATGTGGCTGAAAAATGGCCAAAACTTTACGATTTGGATACAATTCTCTAACCGCCTGGTGTACAGCATTTATCTCTGTTGGATGATGTGCATAATCATCAATATAAACCAACTCTTCAGACTTAATCTGATAAGAAAAACGTCTTCTGATTCCGTTGAATGAAGCAATGGCTTTTGCGATGGAGTCGGTCGGGGTGCCAAACGTTTTTGCCATGGCAATAGCCATTAATCCATTCATTAAATTGTGTTTACCAGGTAATCCAAAATGCAGGTCTTTCATAATTTCTGATGGCGTTTGCACATCAAAAACATAACTTCCATCTTCAATACGAACATTGAACGCCTTATATACAGCATCTTCATTTATAGCACATTGAACGCCTTCAAGCGGCAATTCTTTGGTTATAAACAGCTTATTCTTATTTTCTATTTTCGAAGCAAATTCTACAAACGAAGCCTCAATAGCCTCACTTGTTCCGTAAATATCCAAATGGTCCGCATCCATTGAAGTGATACAGGCGATATTTGGGTGCAAATGCAGAAATGAACGATCAAATTCATCTGCTTCTACAACCGTTACCGTTTTACCATTTCCGATTAAATTCGAATTATAATTCTCTACAATTCCACCCACAAAAGCAGTTACATCCGCTCCGCTTTCATATAAAATATGACCTAAAATACTTGATGTGGTAGTTTTTCCGTGAGTCCCGGCAACAGCGAAACTAAAAGTACCTTTAGTAATAATTCCTAAAACTTCAGCACGCTTTTTAATTTCGTAATTTCTTTCAATAAAATAATTCCATTCTGAATGTGTTTTAGGCACAGCCGGAGTAAAAATCACCAATGTATTTTCGGCAAAATAATCTGAAGGAATTAAACTAATATTATCTTCAAAATGAATATCAATTCCGCTTTCAATCAATTCATTAGTTAACATCGAAGGTGTTTTATCGTAACCTGAAACCTGTTTCCCTATATTTTTAAAATAGCGAGCCAGGGCACTCATTCCGATGCCTCCAATACCAATAAAATAAACGTTTTGTATCTGATCTAAATTCATTTCTTTTTGCTTTAAGCTTTAGGCGATATGCTTTATGCATAGACCTTGATCTTTATGACTATTCTTTTATTACTTGATTAATTTAACAATCTCCGCCACGATAGCTTGTGTTGCTTTTGGCATTGCTAATCGCTTTATGTTTGCACTTAATTGTTTTTGCTTTCCATCATCTTTCAATAAGGCTTCAAAAACAATACTGAACTCACTTTCCAACTCTGATTCTTTCAATAAAATAGCTCCTTTTGCATCTACAATTGCCTGCGCATTTTTTGTTTGATGATCTTCGGCTACGTTTGGCGACGGAATAAAAATTACTGGTTTCCCAACAATACATAATTCTGAAACCGATGATGCTCCTGCACGTGAAATAATCACATCTGCGGCAGCATACACAAAATCCATTCTTTCAATAAAATCAACTACTTTAACATTTGGCTGATTGTATTTTTTATAATCTTCAAAATATAATTTCCCACATTGCCAGATAATCTGAACATCCTGCGAAAGCATATTTTGTAATTCTTTTTCAATTAACTGATTTACTCTTCTGGCACCTAAACTTCCGCCTAAAACTAACAATGTTTTTTTATTTGGATCTAAACCATAAAAAGCAATTGCTTCATCACGTTTACTTTCAATATCAATTAAATCCTGACGAACCGGATTCCCGGTCAAAACAATTTTTTCTTTCGGAAAAAACCTTTCTAAATTTTCGTAAGCCACGCAAATTGCATTTGCTTTTTTACTCAACAGCTTATTTGTAATTCCCGGAAAAGAATTTTGTTCCTGAATCACTGTCGGAATTCCTGCCGAACCTGCCGCTTGTAATAATGGCCCACTTGCAAAACCTCCTGTACCAATTACTACATTTGGTTTAAACTGTTTGATGATTCGTCTTGACTCTAACAAACTTGTTGCCAATTTTAACGGAAACATCAAATTTTGCAAAGTCAATTTTCTTTGTAAACCTGCTATCCAAAGACCTTTTATTTCGTAACCTGCCTGAGGCACTTTTTGCATTTCCATTTTATCTTTGGCACCCACAAAAAGAAATTCAGCATCAGGGAATTGTAATTTTAACTCATTTGCAATCGCAATTGCAGGATAAATATGTCCTCCGGTCCCACCACCACTTAGTATGAATTTATACTTTGTCATATTTTTTTTAAATTATAACGCTTTAAAAATTATCCTATTTCTAAGCTTTATTTAATACTGCATTCATTGGATTTCTGGAATTATCTTCAATTGAATACATCCCTTCTTCTTCATATATTTTTTCGTCAGCCGGCAAATCTTCTTCTGATAATTCTTTATCAATTAATCTCTGAAGTGCTTCTTTACGTCTTTCTTTTTCTTCTTGTTCTTCGGCGATTTCTTCTTCTTTTTTGGTCACGCTAATGATAATTCCGAGCGAGAAACAGGTCATCCAAATCGAACTACCCCCACTACTAATCAACGGAAGCGTTTGTCCTGTTACCGGCAATAATTCTACAGCAACCGCCATATTAATCATCGCCTGAAATATCATCGGAAACCCGAGACCGACGACGACGAGTTTTCCAAATATTGTAGTTGCTTTATGCGATGCGATCACAAATCGGAACAATAACAATAAATACAAAACCAAGATCGCTACTCCGCCCACTAATCCATATTCCTCTACAATAATAGCGTAGATAAAATCGGAAGATGATTGTGGCAAAAAGTTTTTCTGAACACTTTTCCCAGGGCCTAATCCTCCTAATTTCCCAGATGCAATTGCAATTTTTGCTTTCTCAATTTGATAATCATCTTCATCCGGTTTATCAGTTGTAAAGTTCATAATACGACTTTCCCAGGTTGATACCCTGCTGAAAAATCTTGAATCTGGAAACGCTTTTGCTACCAAAAGAAAGAACGCCAACATCGCAATTCCTGAACCAATGATAAATCCAATATATTTCAATGGATATTTACCAATAAAAGTCAGCATCATTACCATCGAAAATATCAACGCCGTGGTCGAAAAGTTAGCTGGCAAAATAAGCGCCAATGTTATAAAAACCGGTAACCAAAGCTGTATTAATGAAGCCTGAAACGGTTCATTCTCATCCTTGGTTTTTGACAAGTAACGTGCTACAAATATGAATAATATACTGGCTGCTAATGTCGAAGTTTGAAACGTAATCCCTATAAACGGTACCTGAATCCAACGACTTGCATTTGCTCCTGCAATTACAGTTCCTTTAAGCAATGTATAAAGCAATAAAAACCAAACAATAGGCAACGCTATTTTTGAAATCGCTCTAAAATAATGATACGGAACTCTGTGTACCCAATAAATAATCAGGAAACCTATGCAAACGTGAGCTAAGTGTTTAACTAAATAACCCAAGGTATTCCCGGTTCCGTGACCAATGTATGCCAGATTACTACTCGCACTAAAAACAGGCATAAACGAAAACAGCGCTAATAAAGCCACGAATGACCATATTACCCTATCCCCTTTTAATTTGTTTACTAATTCCTTCATGCCGTTTAGTTTCAAGTTTTTCTTGTTTCAAGTTTCAAGTTCCTCCTAACGTGAAACTTGAAACTTGAAACATTTTTTTTACTACAAGTTATGGACTGCTTGCTTAAATTGTTTTCCTCTGTCTTCGTAGTTTTCGAATAAATCGAAACTTGCACAAGCTGGTGACAATAAAACTGCATCTCCTTTTTCAGTTAAACGTTGTGCTGTTTTTACAGCGTCGTTCATATTATTTACTTCAACCATGATGTCAACAACATTCCCAAAAGCTTCAATAATTTTACGATTATCGATTCCTAAGCAGATAATTGCTTTTACTTTCTCGCGAACTAACGACATCAATTCGTTGTAATCATTTCCTTTGTCAACTCCTCCAACAATCCAAACCGTTGGAACATTCATACTGTCTAAAGCAAAGAAAGTAGCGTTTACATTTGTTGCTTTTGAATCATTAATATATTGTACATTCTGAATTTTAAGTACTTTCTCTAAACGGTGCTCAACACCTTGAAAATTAGATAAACTTTCGCGAATCGTTGCATTTCTAATTTGCATCAACTTCGCTACTGAGCTTGCTGCCATTGCGTTTTTCATGTTATGTTTTCCTTCTAACGCAATGTGTTCTGTTTCCATTGTAAACTCTTCTTGGTTGATCTTTATTTCCATTTTGTTGTTATTTATAGAAGCCCCTTCATCGAATGTTTTAGACAATGAAAAAGGAATTAATTTTGCTTTTGTTGTGTTGTTCTTTAACCATTCTGCAATTGCCTCATCGTCTGCATCGTAAATGAGATAATTGCTTTCGGTTTGATTCATTGTTATTCGAAACTTTGAATCGATGTAATTTTGATACTTATATTCGTACCGGTCTAAATGATCCGGACTAATATTTGTTATAATTGCAATATCAGGTCTGTAATCTATAATTCCGTCGAGCTGAAAACTACTTAACTCAAGCACATACGCATCGAATTTATTCTCGGCCACCTGCCAGGCAAAACTCTTTCCGATGTTTCCTCCTAAACCAACATTCAAACCAGCCGATTTCAATAAATGAAACGTAAGCATTGTCGTTGTCGTTTTACCGTTACTTCCGGTAATTCCAACCGTTAACGCTTCAGTAAAAGGTTTTGCAAATTCAATTTCCGAAATCACTTTTACTCCGGCTGCAACCAGTTTTTTTATGATGGGAGATTTCTCTGGAATTCCCGGACTTTTCATTACCACGTCGGCATTCAAAATCAGGTCTTCGGTATGCTGTTCTTCTTCCCAGGCAATTTTATTAATAATAAGAACTTCTTTGTAACTCTCTTTTATCTTTCCAAAATCCGATACAAAAACATCGTATCCCTTTTTCTTCCCGAGAATAGCGGTACCTACCCCACTTTCTCCTCCTCCTAAAACTACCAATCTCATGTTATCTTAATTTTAAAGTAACGATTGATAATATGGCTAACATGATGGCAACAATCCAAAAACGAGTTACGATTTTACTCTCATGATATCCTTTCTTTTGATAGTGATGATGTAGTGGCGACATCAGGAAAATTCTACGGCCTTCGCCAAAACGTTTTTTAGTGAATTTAAAATAACTCACTTGCAAAACCACTGAGAAATTCTCTACTAAAAAGATTCCACACAATAACGGAATCAATAATTCTTTTCGAACTGCAATTGCTAAAACCGCAATGATTCCTCCAATAGTTAAACTTCCTGTATCTCCCATAAAAACAGATGCGGGATAAGAGTTGTACCAAAGAAACCCGATTAGCGCCCCAACAAATGCAGATATAAAAACCGTCATTTCTCCCGAATTAGGGATATACATAATATTTAGATAATTTGAGAAAATGATATTACCGGAAACAAACGTAAATATTCCGAGCGCTAAGACCGAAACTGCCGAAGTTCCCGCCGCTAGACCATCGATTCCGTCTGTTAAATTAGCTCCGTTTGAAACTGCTGTAATAATAAAAATCACAACCGGAATAAAAATTAACCAAGCCCATTTTTCATATCCTTCGCCAGTCCAGGCTAATAACTCGGCGTAATCAAATTCATTGTTTTTTACAAAAGGAATTGTTGTTGCCGTTGATTTTTCCTCCATTTGAGCAGGTAAAACCACTGTAGTAGCAACTTTAGAATTGGCAATATACCCAGTATCAGTTCTTACTGTAACCGCTGGATTAAAATATAAAACAGTTCCAACGATAAGTCCTAAACCAACTTGACCAATAACTTTAAAAATCCCTTTAAGACCTTCTTTATCTTTTTTGAATATTTTAATATAATCATCGATAAAACCAATTGTTCCCATCCAAAGCGTGGTTACAATAAGTAATACGATATAAATATTATGCAAACGAGCAAACAACAAAACCGGTAAAAGAGTTGCAAAAATGATAATCAATCCACCCATTGTTGGCGTTCCTGCTTCTTCATTTTGACCTTGAAGACCTAGCTCACGAACCGTTTCTCCAACCTGTTGATTGCGCAAAAAGTTAATAATTCTTTTTCCGTAAATCGTTGACAAAAGCAATGAAAGCATTAACGCTAAAGCCGATCTAAAAGTGATGTATTGAAAAACTCCAGTTCCTGGGATATCTAGTGTTTTGTCGAAATATTCAAATAAATAGTATAGCATATATTTTTATTTTAAACTTCAGATTCTTAATTAATTTGTGGTATTTAGAATCTGAAAATGGATAATTATTTGTTTAGTTGCTCTAAGATTTCTTTTACAGTTTCCATATCATCAAAATGATGACGTACACCACTTATCTCCTGATAAGTTTCATGGCCTTTTCCTGCAATTAGAATAATATCATTTGGCTGAGCCAATTGACAAGCTGTTTTAATCGCTTGTTTTCTATCGGTAATCCTTAATACTTTTTTATAATTATGAGCTTCAACTCCTTTTTCCATTTCATCTAAAATCACTTCAGGATCTTCGTTTCTTGGATTATCAGAGGTTAAAATCGCTTTATCACTTAGATCTGTCGCGATTTTTGCCATAATTGGTCTTTTTGTTTTATCTCTGTTTCCGCCACAACCAACAACTGTAATCAATTGTTCGTTTTTGGTACGGATATCATTAATCGTTTTTAATACATTATCCAAAGCATCCGGCGTGTGTGCATAATCTACAATTGCAGTAATGTTCCCTTCTGAAACAATATACTGAAAACGCCCCGAAACACTCTCTAAATCAGACAGTAAGCGCAACGCTTCCAGACTATCCATTCCCAATTCTACAGCCGTTCCGTAAATTGCCAAAACGTTATACGCATTAAAAGTTCCGATAAGTTTTACCCAAACTTCATTGTCATTTACTTTTAACAATAAACCTGATAATTGACTCTCTAAAATTGTTGCTTTAAAATCAGCATAAGATTTCAAGGCATAAGTAAATTTTCTGGCAACTGTATTTTGCAACATCACAGGTCCGTTTTTATCGTCAATATTTGATAAAGCAAAAGCTGTTTTTGGCAATGAATCAAAAAATGATTTTTTAACGTCTCTGTATTCTGCAAAAGTTGGATGATAATCTAAATGATCGTGCGAAAGATTCGTAAAAACCCCACCCACAAAATGCAAAGCTTCTGTTCTCTTTTGATGAATTCCGTGTGAACTCACTTCCATAAAACAATGTGTTACTCCAGCCTCAACCATTTCATTTAAATAATGATTGATTGTTATAGAATCCGGTGTTGTATGTGTTGCATTATATTCGGTTTCATCAACCATGATTTTTACAGTTGATAATAAACCAACTTTAAATCCTGCTTTTTGAAACAACTGAAACAATAATGAAGCAATCGTTGTTTTACCGTTTGTTCCTGTAACTCCAACTAATTTTAATTTTTCAGAAGGATTTCCAAAATAATTAGCCGCCATAAAAGCCAATGCTGTATTGGTATCTTTTACTTGTATATAGGTAATTCCTTTTTCAATATTCGCCGGCAAAGTATCACAAATAATCGCAATAGCTCCTAGCTGAATCGCTTTTTCGATATAGTCGTGACCATCAGAAAGTGATCCGCGAATCGCTACAAAAACATCATTTGCTTCAATTTTTCTTGAATCAAAATCAATTTTATGTATGTCGATTTCTGTCGAGCCTGTTACTGATTCGATAGCTACTTTGTATAATATGTCTTTAAGTATTTTCACGATAATTCTAATACTATTGTTGTGTTTTTACTAATATTCTGACCAGCTTGTAAAGACTGTTTTTTTACTTTTCCTACTCCATTTACTTTTACTTTCAAACCTAAATTCTCTAGCAAAGCAATTGCATCCATTCCCGGCATTCCTTTTAAATCCGGAACCTGATTTGATTTTTTATTTACCTCTACAGTATATTCGTTATAACTATTTTCCTGTTTTGGAATTTTAGAATCGAGTTGTTTAATTTTATTTGTTGAAGGTGCATCTGTAAATATTTTTTGGGCAATTCTCTTGAAAACCGGCCCTGCAACATCTGCTCCGTAATAATTATTTTTAGCTGTATTTGGTTTGTGAACCACCACAATACAAGAATATTTTGGATGATCTGCCGGAAAATATCCAACGAAAGAAGACGCATAATACATTCCTTCTCTTCCTGCCTTACTATAATTTACCATGGCCGTCCCCGTTTTTCCTGCCATCGAAAAATCTTTCGAATATAACTTAGACCCTGTTCCTTTTTTTACTACATTCTGCAGTACAGCTCTTACTTTATTAAGTGTTTCTTGCGAACAAACTTTCGGATTAATCACTTCAACATCAAATTTCTTAATGGTTTTATTCCATTCTTTAATTTCCGATACAAATTGTGGCCTTACCATTACTCCATTATTAGCAACTGAATTGTAAAAAGCCAGTGTCTGCATTGGTGTTACCGAAACATTATATCCAAAAGCCATCCACGGAAGTGTAGTTCCTGACCAATGTTTGTCTCCAGGTTGTGGAATATACGGCCTTCCTTCTCCTTTAAAATGCAACCCTAATGTCTTATTTAATCCGTAGCTATTAATGTGATCTACAAATTTTGATGGATTGCTTTTATAATTGTTATAAACCGCCTGAACCATTACCGTATTTGACGAAAGTTCGAATCCGCGCGCTAACGAAACCTTACCATAACCCCCTTTGTGTGAATCACGAACAGCACGTCCATAATATCTTATTTCTCCGCCGTGACTATCATAAACTGTACTTGTATCAGCTACTTTATCTTCTAAAATTGCCATTAAATCAACTAATTTAAAAGTCGAACCCGGCTCGTGAGATTCCGCAATAGCGTAATTTGTGGTTTCGTAATACGATCCGTCTTCTGCCCTTCCCAAGTTAGAAATTGCTTTTACACGACCAGTTTCTGTTTCCATAACTACTACACAACCATGATCAGCCTCATATTCTTCTAATTGTTTCAATAAAGCATGATGTGCAATATCCTGAATAAAAACATCAATAGTCGAAATAACATCGTATCCATCAACAGGATCTACTTCGTTAACATCACGGATTGGTTTCCATTGTCCTTTTGCAATTTTTTGCTTTAGAATTTTCCCGTCTTTCCCGTTCAAATAACTTTTAAAAGCCCATTCGATTCCTTTTCCAACTTCGATTCCGGTTGCAGGATCAATACGATCATAACCAATTGTTCTTTCTGCAATTTTCCCTATCGGATGTTTTCTAACAGTTTCTTGTTCAATTATAATTCCACCTTTAAAAGCACCTAATTTGAATAATGGAAATCCTTTTATTTTTACATAATCCGTATAGCTCAAATTACGAGCAATCAAATAATAACGATTTTTATTAGCTCTTGCCTTTCTTAATTCCTGTTCGTAATAACCTCCCGGTCTATCCAGAACAGTTGCTAATGAATCTGATAATGCCTTAACATATTTTTCAAATGTTTCCGTTTTTGGCGCTTTAGCATCAAATCTAATTTCATAATTAGGAATTGATGTTGCCAATAAGCTTCCGTCAGCAGAATAGATATTTCCTTTGTTTGCCGGAATTACAAAATTTCTAACCGTACGTTGTTTCGCCAGTTTTCTATAATAATCTCCTTCAACCCATTGAATATTGGTCAACTTAACGACAATAGCAATTGCCATCACAAAGATGAAAACTGCTACGAGGTAAATTCTGTAGGATATATGTTTATCGTCTACTGCCATATTCTTTTAAAGAAACTTTTTTCTTCTTCTTTTTTAACTTCTATTTTTACTGGAGGAACCGTTGATGGAAAAATCTGTTTTTCAAGCATTTTATCCGATATAGTTGATTCCATTTTTAATTTCATCAATTCTGAACGTCGATCTACAAATTCAGATCTCAATTCTTTTACTTCATTATTAAGCTTTGCAATCTCAAAAACTTTCTGTTCGTATCGTTGCGTATTTGCAATCATTAAAATCGCCAGCAGAATGATAAAAACAATGAAGCGCCAGTTTTTCACCGCATCATCGTTAATCAGAAATCTTGCTTTTAATATGTCAAATACTCCACTTTTCATTTTCTACCTATATATTATATCTTCTCAGCAATTCTTAATTTTGCACTTCTTGCTCTGTTGTTGATTTTAATTTCTGCATCATCCGGAACAATCAGTTTTCCTATAGTTTTAAATGGAACCGAAAAGTTTCCATAAAAATCACGCTCTGGCTCTCCTTCAAACATTCCGTTTTTAATAAATCTTTTTACCAATCTGTCTTCAAGAGAATGATAAGAGATTACTGAGAATCTTCCACCCGGATTAAGAATTTCTAATGATTGCTCAATAAACTCTTTCAAAACATCCATTTCCTGATTTACCTCAATACGAATCGCCTGATAGATTTGAGCCAATATTTTATTTTTAACTCTTTCTGGTAAAAATTTCGCCAGAACTTCTTTTAATTCGTCTGTAGTTTTTATTGGCCTATGTTCTCTGGCCTCTACAATTGTTCTCGCCAAAACCGGCGCATTCTTCAACTCCCCATAATCAAAAAAAACACGACGTAAATCCTGTTCTTCATATTCGTTAACCACACGATAAGCATTTAAATCATTTTTTTGACTCATCCGCATATCAAGCTCGGCATCAAATCTTGTTGAGAAACCTCGTTCCGGAACATCAAACTGATGTGAAGAAACTCCTAAATCAGCCAAAATTCCATCTACTCCTTTAACACCATGAAAACGCAAAAACCTTTTTATAAATCTAAAGTTCTCATTAATTAAGGTAAACCGTTCATCTGGTAACGCATTTGCCAATGCATCTTCATCCTGATCAAAAGCAAATAATTTTCCGTTTGGCCCTAATCTTCTCAAAATTTCTTTCGAATGCCCTCCGCCACCAAACGTAACATCTACATATATGCCATCTGGTTTAATATTTAAACCATCAACTGTAGGATGAAGCAAAACCGGATTATGATATTCCATTGTCGTCGTCATTAATATTTCCCATTACTTCTTCGGCTAAATCTGCAAAATCCATATCTTCGCCGCTTATTGATTTTTCATATAAATCCTTATCCCAAATTTCCACAATATTAACCGCAGATGAAAAAACGACATCTTTAGAAATACCTGAAAAAGCCACTAAATCCTTTGGCACCAATAATCTCCCTAATGCATCAATTTCTACCACTTTAACACCAGCAGTAAATCTTCGGATGAAATCATTGTTCTTTTTTACAAAGCGATTAAGCTTGTTGATTTTTTGCATCATCAAGTCCCACTCGTCCATTGGATATAACTCTAAACACTGTTGAAAAACAGAGCGCTTCAAAACGAATCCGTTTTGAAGAGAAGAAGTCAATTGCTTTTTCAAAGGTGCAGGCATCATTAACCTCCCTTTAGCATCGACTTTACACTCATATGTTCCGACAATTGTGTTCAAGAAAAATTCATTAATATGTTATAGGACAAAAATATAAAAAATATTACCACAATTTACCACAATGTACCACTTTGTTAATAAGTTTAACCACTTTACTACCACTCCTCCTAAAACGTAAATAATCAATACGTTAACTAATTATTAGTCAATTCCTGACAACGCTGATCAATCAAAAAAAATAGCTATCATTTTTCTTAAAAAAATAAGTATTATGCTAATTTCTTAACATTTAAACATTCTTGCAAAAACACCTCTAAAAGCTGATTTTTAATTACTTATAGAATCCTTGAAAATTATGTAGTTAAAAAACGGTGGCAAAAATTCATTTTTATTTATTAAACCCTATATTTGTCCAAATTGAAATTGGCATTAAATTAAATGGACAAACACTACAAAAAAGAAGGCAGATACAGCTATTATGAAGCTGGAGAAGGAACTCCTATCGTTATTTTACATGGCTTAATGGGAGGCCTAAGTAACTTTGATGCTGTAGCCGAATATTTTCCAACGAAAGGATACAAAGTTGTTATCCCGGATTTGCCAATCTATACTCAAAGCATTTTAAAAACAAACGTAAAAAGCTTTGCGAAATACGTAAAAGACTTTATTACTTTTAAAGGTTTTGATCAGGTTATTCTATTAGGAAATTCACTTGGAGGACACATTGCTCTTTATCACACAAAAATGTATCCAGAAAAAGTAGCCGGACTTGTAATCACCGGAAGCTCTGGGCTTTACGAGAGCGCAATGGGTGACAGTTATCCAAAAAGAGGTGACTATGAATACATCAAAAAGAAAGCTGAAGATGTATTTTATGATCCTGCAATTGCAACTCCTGATCTTATTGACGAAGTTTACGCAACGGTAAATGACCGTATCAAACTAATCAAAACTTTAACGATTGCCAAAAGTGCAATTCGTCATAATATGGCAAAAGATTTACCAAAAATGACAGTAGAAACCTGTATTATTTGGGGTAAAAATGACGCTGTAACACCCCCAAATGTTGCCGAAGAATTTGATAAATTATTGCCTAATTCAACTTTGTATTGGATAGACAAATGTGGACACGCTGCTATGATGGAACACCCTCAGGAATTCAACACAATTCTTGAAGAATGGCTCGTTAAAAAGAATTTATAGCATCTAACTTTCGACTTTTAGGAGGTTTTAAAAACAAAAAACATGAAAATTAATACCGCCGAATTCATTATCAGTAATTCTGAAGTTGCAAAATGTCCACAGGATTTTTTGCCGGAATATGCTTTTATCGGCCGATCAAACGTAGGTAAGTCATCATTGATTAATATGCTTACCAACCACAAAAACTTAGCTAAAACTTCAGGAAGACCAGGAAAAACACAATTAATTAATCACTTTAAGATTAATAACAATTGGTTCCTTGTCGATTTACCTGGTTATGGTTATGCCAAAGTATCTAAAAAAACAAAATCGGTTTTTCAACAATTCATTACAGATTATTTTGAAACTCGCGAACAATTGGTTTGCGCTTTTGTTTTGATTGATATTCGCCACGAAGCTCAAAATATCGATATTGAATTTATGTCGTATATGGGAGAAAGCGAAATTCCGTTTTGCATTATTTTTACTAAAGCAGATAAAATCAGTAAAGTAAAAATCGATTCTCATATTGCAGCTTACAAAAAACAAATGTTTGCCAACAACTGGGAAGAGATGCCTCACTATTTCGTGACTTCTGCTACAGAACAAACCGGAAAAGATGACGTTTTAAATTATATTGACGAAGTAAATCAAGAGGTTTTTAAAAACAATAATCAGTTTTAAATTCCAATTTTAGAAAATAATCAATAAAAAAATCCCAAATTCCAATTTTACAGATTGGAGTTTGGGATTTTTTTATTGGAACTTACTTTGTGTTTTCATTATAATCAAGAGTATCCACCGCATCTGATTCACTAATCACTTCTTTATGATTTAAAGCCTTCCATTCTTTAAAAATTAAAAATTGATATAGAATATAGAACAGCGAATTAAAAAACCAAAAATCAAGCACAAATGGCTCAGTAAAGATTACGGAATCACTATTCCCACTCAAAAAAATACTCAAACTGCTGGCTAAATAAACTATCAATCCATTACAGAAATACTGATAACTATGCTTGGCTGTTTTGAAATTCTGAATTAAAAAAATTAGCGAGTATAAAATCAGCAACGTAGAAGTTATCCCAATTTCAAACAAATTAAATCTCCAATAAAGATCCGGCGCTTTATAATATTGTATTGCTAATAAAGTAAGAACTAGTATTAGAAAAAAAAGTATCCCTCTTTTTAAAACAATACTCGAAAACAAACTATAAAAGAATATACTTAAAGCAATGAATTGAAAAATGAAATAGTAATGAGAGAGAAAGAAATTTGATCCAGGATAACAGAATCCGATAATATTGCATAATAATTCTTCTACAAACAAAAAAATCAAATAGATCATAATTATGACGTATCGAACATCTTTGTTTTTTCTTGTCTTATAAAAACGAATACTGTTTACCAGTAAAAAAAACAATCCAGCAAGGCTTACAAAAAATGGAAATAACATATTATTAAATTTTTCTTAGACCATCAACTACGTCAACGACAAATTAATTTTACTTCTCTAAAGTTAATATTAAAATCCCAAATTTTGAAAACCTCCAAATAAAAAATCCCAAACTCCAACTTTAAGATTGGAATTTGGGACTTAAAAAAAAATGGAATTTTAACTATTTTGTAAGTTCCAGTTTTTCTGCAAAATAATCACAGAAATCTTTCATTGTATCTGACATCTTTTCGTCGTCTGTTGCACGCTTAAAAGTATCTGCCATTGCTACTAAAGTCTGATGAAAGAAAATCTTCATTTCATCAACCGGCATATCTTTTGTCCACAAATCGATACGCATGGTTTCCTTTACTTTACTGTCCCAAATCGACAGCATAATTGCTTTTGCATCCTGAGCTTGTACTCCGCCATCTTGCGCCGTCCATGTTAATTTTTCCGGAACGCGGTTCTCGTCCAATTCTATATTGAATTTAATTTCTGAGTTTATTGTATCTGACATTATTTCTTCGGTTTATATTTTGACTTTTCGAAAATTTCTTTTGGGTTTGTTTTTAATAATTCCGGTAAAGTTACATTGTTATTTTTCATGTACGATCGCACCATTTGCCAACCAATCCAGGCACCAACTCTGCCAGGTGAATCATTATCAATTTCTAAATAAAATTTAGAAAACGGCGCTGGCATTATAAAACGCGTCGTTAATTTTGGATCCTGACTATACAGCATTTCACTCTCTATAAAGTAACGCCACATGTACGCTTCATTTTCTTCACACCATTTTATTTGTTCCTGCCTATACCCTATTTTTTCTGCATCTGAATATCCTGGCAAAAGCAAATCTTTTGCATACAATTGTTTTCCCTCAAAAATCATTTGAGAAAGCAAATCTTTATCTGGAAAGGCCGGAATATTTCTATATGTAAAACTAGAAACAACATCTGGCATAATTTGTTTCTCTTCGAAGTTTTCTTTTAGATAATTTGGGAATTCATAAAACTTATGATTTTTACCTAAATACAATTCTAACGCAACAATTACCAGGCTGTCTGCATAAATTGCTTTAGCATTATAATCCATTTCCCCAATTACAGTAATAACTTTTGGCGTTTTAGTTTTAGGGAAATAATATTTTACATGCTGAAAAAGCGTATTGAATTCTTCACGAACCGGTTCAAAATTGCTGTATTTTTTCTGCACTTCCTCATACACTTCTCTCCAAAGCGGATCCTGCATTTTCTTTAACCAAATATTATCGTCATTTCCTACCGGAAAAAAGAAAGGATATTGTTTTTTCACTTTAGCTAAATCTTCAGGTTTGGTTTCAAAAAATACCTTATCAAAACGTTCAACCTTAATGTCAACCGGAATTTCTTCTACTGCTTTTTCGACTTTAGTTTTTTGGTCACAGGACAAAAAAAACAGGCATAGAACCACTACAAAGCGATATAATTTCATTTTATTTTAATTAGATTTGTGTTGCCTATATTTTAAATAAACGTTACTTAAAAATATTTGTGCAAATATACACCCCTGCATCTTAAAACTTGAATTATTATGGCTAAAAAAAGTACTATTCAGACAGAAAAAGTGAATAACCACATTGTTGAGTGGTTAAAAAATTATGCTAACAATGCAAAAGTAAATGGTTTTGTAATTGGAATTTCCGGCGGAGTTGACTCTGCGGTAACTTCTACATTATGTGCCCAGACCGGTTTGAAAGTTTTATGTGTAGAAATGCCAATTCACCAAGCCGAAAGTCAGGTTTCAAGAGGAAGAGAACATATTGAACAATTAAAGAAACGTTTCCCGAATGTTTCGAATGTAGAAACTGATTTAACATCGACTTTTGAAGCTTTTAGAAGTTCTGTACCAAAAACAGACGATGATGCAAAAGTAAGCTTATCACTTGCAAATACTCGCGCACGTTTGCGAATGACGTCGCTATATTATTTGGCAGGAATCCACGGGTTATTAGTTGCCGGAACTGGAAACAAAGTTGAAGATTTTGGAGTAGGATTTTACACCAAATATGGAGATGGCGGAGTCGATTTAAGTCCAATAGCCGATCTAATGAAATCAGATGTATACGCTCTGGGAGAATTTTTAACAATTCCACAATCAATTTTAACAGCAGCACCGACCGATGGATTATTTGGAGATAATCGTACGGATGAAGACCAATTAGGAGCCAGTTATGACGAACTTGAATGGGCGATGTTGGCCGCAGAGTCAGGAAATACGCCAGCTGACTACAGTGGGAGAGAAAAATCTGTCTTTGAAATTTATAAACGTTTAAACACCAGCAACAAGCATAAAATGGATGCAATACCAGTCTGCATTATACCAAAAACGTTAAAATAAAACTTTTTAACATTTGCCTGCAATTAATTACAGAATTTATTTATTAATTTTACAGCTCCAAAAACATGAACAATTCTAAAAAAGGTAAAAATTATGATTAAAGTATGTCTTGCAGACAATCATCCTGTGACTCACTTTGGCGTTAAGTCTTATTTTAAAGACCACGATCAAATTTCAATTGTTGCCAACGTAGGCAATTTTTCAATGGTTAGAGATATTCTTCAGACGAAGGAGATTGACATCCTAATTCTAGATCTGGAATTAGAAGGTCTTTCAAGCATCTTCGAAGTAAAATCTATCCTGAAAAACTTCCCAAAAACAAAAATTGTAATTTTTAGTGACCTCGCTGAACAAATGTATGCTCCAAATGCAATCAAAGCAGGAGTTTCTGGGTATGTGCACAAAACAGAAAAACTTGAAACTTTAGGTCTTTCTATTATTAAAGTACACGAAGGAAAAATTATCATCAACGAAACTGTACGTAAAAACATGGCTCTAATTGCTAAACAAAGCAAAAGCGAACGTTTGTACAGAAAACTGTCAAATCGCGAGATTGAAGTTTTACGTTACTTAAGTGATGGTAAGAAAAACAATGAAATCTCTAAAATCTTAAATCTGAACGAAAAAACGATCAGTACTTACAAATTAAGATTATTGACTAAATTAAATGTTACTAATTTAGTGGATCTTGTGAACAAAGCAAAGACTTTAGAAATTATTTAATGGTATCTTGACATTACTCTTCCTAGTTTTTTCGAAAACGTATTAACTAGTTTTGAGTAATCAACCACCATCGACAAAAGCTCTGTATTATCTGAATTATCAGGTTTTATAGAGCTTTTTAATTCTTCGATAATTCGACCAACCAAAAACCAGCGCATAGACATAATCGTTTCAGTAACGTATTGCGCAATCGTTTCGTGTTTCATTTTCGAAAAAATATTCTGTCCTTCCCAGTCGTGAAGAGTCAATCGCTCATCTTCCATCAAAATATCAGTAACTTCCTGAGCAAAATCAGGCTCCAGGTGCATTAAGTATTTCTCAAGATTAAACTTTTCATTCTGATGATAAAAACCAATTAAATTGGTGAAAATATCCCGAAATAAAGGATTCGAAAGTTCTACCTCATCTTCCTGCAAACTCAAATAAATTCGCTGAAAAACTTTGTATTCTTTCATTTCAGAAACCATCACAACCTCACCTTCTCCATTATTTTTTAAGAGAACATCTTCAAATTCTTCGGTTTTATCGCCATAAAGTAATAAAATTTCAATTACTTTTCGCTCCAGACGATATAATATATCAACCTTTTCGGCTTGTTGTTGCTGTACCGGATATCCCATATCTCCAGGATAATCCTCTGGCGGTCCTGTTCTTGGATCATCCGGATCTCCTCCTGAATATGTATTATTTTGGTTTCTAAAAACTTCAAAAGGTTTTTGTTCCTGCTTTTGCTTTTTATTAGCTTCTGTAAGATCCTTTTGAATCAACTGTGCCAATGTACTTACCAAAACCTGCTCTGAAATGTCCATAATTCTGGCACATTCCTGAGTATATACCTCTCGCTGAATACGGTCCGGTATTTTAGAAATACTCGTAACCATATCCCGAATCAAATCGGCCTTTTTTATAGGGTCGTTCTTAGCTTCCTTCATTAAGAGCGACGCTTTGAACTGTATAAAATCTTTACTATTTTCTTCCAGATAAGCCACTAACTCGTCATGAGAATTTTTTCTGGCAAAACTATCCGGATCTTCTCCATCAGGAAAACCACAAACTCTCACGTTCATTCCCTCCTCAAGAATCAAGTCGATTCCTCGAATAGAAGCACGTAATCCTGCAGCATCCCCATCAAAAAGCACTGTAATATTTCTCGTTAAACGGTTTATCAAACGAATCTGATCTGGTGTCAAAGCTGTTCCTGAAGAAGCAACAACATTCTCGATTCCGGCTTGGTTAAACTGAATTACATCGGTATAACCTTCAACTAAATAACAATTATTCTGTTTTGCGATAGCTTGCTTAGCCTGAAAAATTCCGTAAAGGACTTTACTTTTATGGTAAATATCACTTTCAGGAGAGTTTAAGTATTTTGCCGCCTTCTTATCATTGGTTAAAATACGCCCTCCAAATCCTAAAACACGTCCGGACATACTTTCAATAGGAAACATTACACGGCCTTTAAAACGGTCAAAAGGTCGATCTTCTCTTGCAATTGTCAAACCGGTACTTTCCAGAAATTCCAGTTTATATCCTTTGCCCAAAGCTTCTTTGGTAAGAGCATCCCATGTTTCCGGTGAATATCCTAAACTAAACTTTTTAATCGTTTCATTTGTAAAACCTCTTTCCTTAAAATACGAAAGTCCAATTGCTTTTCCTTCCTCTGAATTTAAAAGTATATCATTAAAATATCCTTTTGCAAATTCCGAAACTAAATACATACTTTCACGAACATCCGTCATAGCTTTTTCAGCATCCGTCTGTTCTGTTTCTTCAATTTCAATATTGTATTTTCTGGCTAAATACCGAATGGCTTCCGGATAGGTAAACTGTGAGTGCTCCATTAGGAATTTTACAGAATTACCTCCTTTTCCTGTACTAAAATCTTTCCAGATTCCTTTTGCAGGTGACACCATGAACGACGGAGAGCGCTCATCTGAGAACGGACTCAACCCTTTAAAATTACTTCCGGCACGTTTTAAATTAACAAAATCACCAATAACCTCCTCTACTCGAGCAGTTTCAAAAACAGTATCAATTGTGGCTTGTGAAATCAAAACGTAAAATATTTTAAAAATTTGAAGTCTGTAAAAGTACACAAATCCATCTTGAAATAGGATGATTTCAAATAAAAAAAGCACCTCTTTCGAAGTGCTTTCTCTACTAACCAATTAACTAAAATTTTAATTTAAATCAAGTCTTAATCCCAGCGAAATATTATTTTCTTTCACTAAATTATCTTGAAACAGCGGATTCAAATCATATTTCATATACAAACTCACTTCTTTATAACCTATATAAGAGCTCAGTCCGTAGATAAAATTATTTACGTTGTAATCTCCTTTTATTCTTGTTTTATAATCTAAATCGTCTTGGTCGTATTTTAAAATCTGTTTTGATTTTACGTTGATTCCTGCGTATCCTCCAATTCCAAAACGGAAGCTTTGATGTGTTTTAAAATACGTTTTTCCGTTAACTATTTTAGGTTTAGAAAAATCAAATTCTAAATGAACCGGCAAAACAATGTAAACGTTTCTAAAACGGGATTCATCAAGATTTATAGCGTTTTTCTGTAGCACCGTTTGATTTCCGTCTACAACAAAATTGCGATTGTCTGTTGGACGAATATTGTTATACATTAATGAAAGTCCGTATTTAGCATGTAGCAAGTTGTCGTTTTTCATTAATCTTGAGTTATAAGTAAAACCCCATTCATAAAAATGTGAACCTATAAAACTATAATTTGAATCCTGAAGCTTTCCGTCGACCATCATATTATTTAAACCTGCTGCAAACACAAATTGAGAAGTGGTTCTTTTTTCGCCACGAATAGAATCTTTCCTTTTTCTACTATCCTTCCAATCTTTATCATTCCAATGAATAACTAAAGTGTGTTTCTTAATCGAATCTCCTTCTTTAATTTTTCCGTCTACTTTTTGCTGTACTAAATCATTAAGTTCATTTTGCGCTTCGGTTACTTTTTGTTCAATAATTGTCGCTCTGACTTCTGCCAGTTCCTTTTTGCGTTTATCGGCTTGTTCCTGCGTAATTTTCCCCTCAGACAATTGAACATTTACGGCTTCAACTTCTTCTTTTAAAGTTGCTTTTTCTTCTTTTGTTATCTTTTCTATTTTATTAGCAATCTGCCTTGCTTTAGATTCAAAAGTTTCCTGTCCCATTACTTTACTTACAAATAGAAATATGAGGATAACGAGATAAATGGTAAAATTTTTCATGATTGATTTTTTTTTAAAATTGATTGTTGATTGATGATGATTTTTTAATTATAAATTATTAATTGTTAAATGTTGATTGTCGATTGTCAAATGTGAAATATGAATTCCATCTCCATCGGGTTAATCCCGAAGCCTCGGGACGACGCTACAATATGGATGGTTCCTCCGGAACTAAAAAATCTATATTCTTTCTTCTATTTTCTTTCTTCTATTTTCTTTCTTCTATACTCTTTCTTCTATTTTCTTTCTTATACATTCTCTACTCCTGCTGATTTCGATTTGCCAAAGCCACTTTTACCGTTTGATAATTTTTATTGACTTTTGTAATTACTTTTTCTCTAAAAGAAAGTTCTAATTCTCCGTCGACTTGGTTTAATAAATCGTTGGCATTTACTTTGATTTTTGTTTTCGGTTTAACCGAATTTTCTGCGACTACAGTTTTTTCGGCCGAAAGTAACAACTCATCGACGCTCTCTTTTTTAGAAGTTTCAACAGTTGGATTTTCAGTATTGATTGATTTTTTTTCTGGATTGTTTTTGATGATGACTGAAGACTCCGCTACTTGATTTTTTTCGTTTTTGATTGGTTTATTTGGATTTAATTTCAAAACTTCGGGGTGATTATTCCCTTGTTTTTCAGACTCCTGAACAGATTCTTTTTCTGAAGTTGCAACTTCAGTTCTAACTGAATCTATTGTATTTAAAGTTGGTTTTACAACCGAATCTTTCTTTGTGTTTTCTTCTATTACAATATTGTTTTTTGGAGCTTCAACTACACTTTTCTTCTGATTAAAAAAGAACGTTCCCACTAATAAGAAACCAACAATACTGGCTGCGATATATAACCATTTTCTTTTTGAAGCTTGCAGTGAGCGAAGTCGAACTGTAGGTTTCTTTTCTTCAGCAACACTCAACATCGCATCTAATCTGTCCCAGGCTTTGTCGCTCGGTTCGATTGTACGTTGATTTAGTTTTTCACGGAAATCCTTTTCAAAATTATTCGGTTCCATTATCTTGTTTTTTTAGAATATTAATTTGTTTTTGCAGCATTTTTCTGGCGTGCGATAATTGCGATTTCGATGTTCCTTCATTAATCCCTAACATCGTGGCAATTTCATTGTGTTTGTATCCTTCTATGGCATATAAATTAAAAATCATTCTGTAACCGTCTGGCAAAGCGTCTATCAAAAACTGAATCTGATCTGTCGAAAATTTGCTGTCAATTGCATTAAAACTTTCTTCGACATAAATCTCATCTTCGGTAAATTTTACTTTCTTCTGAACTCTTAAATATGAAATGCATTCATTAACCATGATTCGGCGAATCCAACCTTCAAAGCTTCCTTTATTCTCAAACTTATTTAAGTTGGTAAATACTTTCATGAAAGCTGTGATCATTACATCTTCTGCCAATTGAATGTCTTTTATATATTGTCGACAAACACTTAGCATTTTTGGAGAAAACCGACTATATATCTGCTGTTGCGCTTGCCGATTATTTTCGACAGCCAACTTTATAATTTCGGTTTCTTCTTGATGTAAATGAATAATTTTCATTAATAAGCGTTCGGTTTTGGTTTACTAACAGACTTCTATTAACATAGACGATTGTCGTTTCGAAATGGTTGCATGAGTTATGAGAAATTTTCAAAAAATATCCCGAGGCTTCGGGACCAAATTCCAAATAGCAGCATTAAATCCTTTATTATCAAAAGGATGAATAAAAACTCTCTAATTTTAAAATTCTCTAATTATTTTTTTTATAATGTAAACTTAAGGAGAACTAATAGAAATGCAAATTGCAAAACAAACTTATACTGGTTATATTTGAGCAATAGCTTTAAAAAATTCCAATCCTTAAAAATGAAAGAAAAGGACAGAAACATAGCATGGTTTAAAAATCAGGGAAAAAGAAAAGATTTAATAATCAAATTTTACTGTGAATTAGAAGATATTGGTATTAATGATGATATTGGATTAAGATCTGATTCACATTGGGATGATTTCAAATTTAGATTTGATGATACTGAACTAATTATTCAAGATAAAAAAATACTCCAAAAAGTTTATGAATTAGCATCAAAATACGAAAAACTAATAAATACCACTTGTGAAAATTGCGGCAATAGAATTAATAATTCAGGATCAGATTATTTCTGTGAAGAATGCTGCTTTCATTCTATACTAAAAAAAGAAAGTTACGATTACATAAGCGATCTTGGGTTTTCGTATTTTGACAACAATATAGCTTCTGAAAATCCTAAAAAAGTATTCGTAAGATGGAATATATTTTCGAAAGCAATTTTTATAATAAATGAAGAATCAATTTTTTCAAGCAATTTTCCTTGTGAAATATATTTTCAATATAAAAAACCTTTATTAGCTCTTGATGTATGGGATGAAATTTGTATTCAGGAAACATTAAGTATTTTTGCCCGCAATGAAAATTTTTATACTCTTCTTAAACACATACCAAATAATTTACTAAATGAAAATGACCAAAAAATCAAGAACGATTTAATTAATCATTTAGACGATTGTAATATCTGTGGTCATAAATCAATCTATAATAAAAACAACTGCTTGGTTTGTCATTCTGCAGGCTATAACAGGGTACTTACCGAGAGAATGAAAAAATACTACAATACAATTGAAGAATGGTACAAAAAAATGCAATTAGATTATCATTCAGAAGATTCAGAATTTAAATACCCTAGACTAGAAAATCAATTTGAAAAATCAGAAAACTATATCAAACTGTTTACTGAAAAAGAATTAGATGATTTAAAACTACTAAGATCAAAAAAGTACAATTTATAATAATTGACAAGGAAAATCTTCTTACTTACTTCTTTCTTTCAATAACGTAGTTAACCATTAAAATAAGAGCTGCTTTAAACTCAGAATCGGGAAAATTCTCTAAAAGCAAAAGTGCTTCCTGCTGGAATTGCACCATTTTATTTTCGGCGTAAGCCAAACCATTATTGTCTTTTACAAAAGCAATAACTTCTTTAACTCGTTTTTTGTCTTTGTTGTGGTTTTTGATGGAGTTTATCAACCACTTTTTTTCTTGCGGAGTACAAGTATTTAAAACATGAATTAAAGGCAAAGTCATTTTTTGCTCTTTAATATCTATTCCGGTTGGTTTACCGATGGCTTCTTCGCTATAATCGAATAAATCGTCTTTGATTTGAAAAGCCATTCCGATAAGCTCACCAAACATGCGCATATTCTCAACCTGAGCATCATCTTCAATTACCGATTTTGCACCAAGCGCACAACAAGCCGCAATAAGAGTCGCGGTTTTTTTTCGGATGATTTCGTAATAAACATCTTCAGTAATATCAAGTCTTCTGGCTTTTTCGATTTGAAGTAATTCACCTTCGCTCATTTCACGAACTGCGACAGAAATGATTCGGAGTAAATCAAAATCACCATTATCGATAGAAAGTAATAATCCTTTTGAAAGTAAATAATCCCCAACCAAAACGGCAATTTTATTTTTCCAAAGTGCATTAATAGAGAAAAATCCGCGGCGGCGATTACTATCATCCACCACATCATCATGAACCAAAGTTGCAGTATGAATAAGCTCAATTACAGATGCACCACGATACGTTCGTTCGTTTACAATACCACCCGAAACCATTTTAGCGGTTAGAAAAACAAACATCGGACGCATTTGTTTTCCTTTTCTATTTACGATATAATAGGTAATACGGTTCAGCAAAGCCACCTTTGAAGTCATCGATTCATGGAACTTTTTTTCAAAAAGTTCCATCTCGTTAAAGATGGGTTGTTTTATTTGAGAAGTAATATTCATTTCGATCCCAAATATACTATTTTAAATAAAAAAACGTTGTCTATTTTAAGTTAGTATAACAATAATTTATGCATTAACTAAAAAAAACTCTACCAAGAACGTTTTTTATAAAGCCTAATTTGAATTCATTATTTAAAAGTAAAATCCCTTAACCTATTTATTATGAAAACAAAAGTTTTATTTATTGGAACATTAGTCGCTTTATCTTTTTTTGTTAGTTGTAATTCTGATGAAAAAACAAATGACGGAACTACTGCAGCAATTTCTAACAATGAAATTATTACTACTTCTAAAATTGATGCCTCAATTGAAGATGTGACTAATATTGCTGAAGATCAATTTAACGCACAACAAAATATTACGGCTAAACCCAGTGGCCCCGTAAAAAACTATTTACCAAGTTGTGCTACTATTACAACTGTTCTAACGAACAATACCTGGACAAAAACAGTCGATTTTGGCATTGAAGGATGTACATTGAATAACGGAAATATTGTTAAAGGAAAAATGGTAATCTCATTCTCCAATGATTTCTCTTCTTCTACTCAAACTATCAGTTATACTTTTGACGGATTTTACCATAATGGCAAAAAACTTCAAGGAAGCAAAAGTATTGTCAGAACTATAAAAACAACAAATTTATTGGCAACTGAACATCCGGTTTTAACCGCAACGATCGATATGACCATTACTTTTGATGATGGCGGTGTTTATACCAGAAAAGGTTCATTGGTCAAAGAAATGGTCGCTGGTTATGATACTTGGTTTGATTGGGAAGACAATGCTTTTTTAGTAACTGGAAGCGGAACAACAACTTTTCCTAACGGAGATACTTTGTCAGCAGAAATCACAACTCCGCTTGAATTTGATTCATCATGCAGAAAACCATTTGCTGTAAAAGGGGTTGTTTCTATTACCAAAAATGGGGCTGTTGCTATTGTTGATTTTGGAGACGGAAGCTGTGATACTCTTGCCAAAGTAACAAAAGATGGGGTAACGGAAGAAATTGATTTGACAAAATAAAAATCCTTTTTGCTCCAAAAAAAAGCATTAAGAACAAGAATCTCTCTCGTTTTTAATGCTTTTTTATTTCCTATGAATATACCTAACGGAATATATTCTAAAAAACTCTTAGCAGGTTACAAATGCGACATTTTACAATGTCTTCTTCTACATTTCAGCTTCTTTATTGGCCAATTGTCCACAAGCTGCATCAATGTCTTTTCCGCGGCTGCGACGTACTTTTACTACAACTCCAATATTCTCTAAAGCTTTTATATAAGCCATTATAGACTCTTCTGAAGCCTGTTGAAACTCTCCATCATCAATTGGGTTATATTCGATTAAATTAACCTTACACGGCACATATTTACAGAATTTCACCAATGCATCAATTGAAGCTTTATCATCGTTGATTCCTTTCCAGACTACATATTCGTATGAAATCTTATTTTTTGTTTTTCTATACCAATATTCTAATGATTCTCTCAAATCTGCCAATGGGAAGTTTTTACTAAAAGGCATTATTCTCGCACGAATTTCATCAATAGCCGAATGCAAAGAAACTGCCAATTTGAATTTCACATCATCATCCGCCATTTTTTTAATCATTTTTGGGATTCCTGAAGTCGAAACCATAATACGTTTTGGCGACATTCCTAAACCTTCCGGTGACGTAATCATATCGATAGCTTTGATAACATTGTTGTAATTCATCAAAGGTTCTCCCATTCCCATAAAAACAATATTCGAAAGTGGATGATTGTGATATAGACGACTTTCTTTATCAATAGCAATAACCTGATCGTAGATTTCTCCCGGCTCCAGATTACGCATTCTTTTTAAACGTGAAGTGGCACAGAAATTACAATCTAAACTACAACCTACCTGACTCGATACGCAAGCTGTTGTTCTGGTGTCTGTTGGTATCAAAACAGATTCTACTACTAAACCATCATGTAAACGAACAGCATTTTTTACTGTTCCGTCACTACTGCGTTGCATAGTATCAACCTTAATATGATTGATTACAAAATTTTCTTCGAGCATAGAACGCGTTGCTTTGGCAACATTCGTCATATCATCAAAACTATGTGCTCCTTTACTCCACAACCATTCATACACTTGATTTCCGCGAAAAGCTTTGTCATTATTTGCGACAAAAAAATCTCGCAGTTGATCTTTTGATAAGGCTCTTATGTCTTTTTTCTCGATTTGCATGGTGCAAATTTAAGTATTTGTTCATTTCTAATGCTAAAAACTACAATACAATCTCAAAAAATGATGCAATTATAAGGAAAAACCAATTTTAACATACTAAGAAATCACGGCTGTTGTAAGCTTTTATCGACTAAAAAAGAAATTGAAAACGATGTAGTTATAAATACATTTTTAATAAAAGTTTAACAATGATTTTTATCATAATAATCTCTTAATGATCCCAATAAATTTGATACAAGTTAAAAGCCTTATTAGTACTAAAAGAAAGTTGACTTAAGAATTAATACTTCAAACAATCAAGAATTATGAAAGCGACAAGAGTAAAATTATTAGCCTTACTAATTTCCTTTTTAGGAATAACATCATTTGCAACTGCACAAAAAAATTACACTTTAGATAGCAAATCTACCTTTTCTGTTTCCGGAACATCAACATTGCATGACTGGGAAATGAAATCAACCTCAGGAACAGGAACAGGAGATTTTACCATCACAAACTCTAAACTAACAAACATAAATGCTTTATCTATAACCCTTTTAGCCGAGAGTATTAAAAGTGAGAAAAAAAGCATGGACAAGGTAGCTTATACAACTCTAAAAACTGATACACACAAAAACATTAAATACATTCTTAAATCTGCTGAAAAAGTAAACGAAACTACTTGGGAACTTACTGGAACTTATACGATTGCCGGAGTTAGCAAAGTATTAAAAACTACGATTAAAACTACAGTCACAAAAGACGGTTTAAACATGCAGGGATCAAACAAAATCACATTTACTGAATTTGGAATGAAATCTCCAACAGCAATGTTAGGAACTATTAAAACTGGTCAGGATTTAACCCTAAAATTCAATTTAAACTTTAATTTATAAACGCCATGAAAAAAATCTATGTACTATTTATAGCATTAGCAAGCACATTTCCTGTTAATGCACAACAGCTTAGCTTTGGACATATCCAGAATCAGGTTCCCCGCGATCAAAGAGCAATAAATGTTTTTGATGTTAGAAAAGACACAACTGCTTATAAAGGAATCAGTGTAGATTTGGGCGGTGCATTTGCATTACAGTTTCAAGCTTTGAATTCGTTTAATCATCAAGGAGATTTTACTGGAACACCAAATGCGGGCTACAGATTAAACAATCTAACAAACGACTTTAACTTACCTAATGCTAATATGACAATTGGTGCACAATTAGCAGATGGTGTACGTGTAAACCTAGACCTGTATCTTGCCTCCAGACACCATCATGAAACATGGGTTCAAGGTGGATATTTGCAAATTGACAAATTAGATTTCATTAAGAAAGGTCTGCTTGAAGATGTTATGAAATATACAACCATCAAAATTGGTCAAATGGAAAATAACTATGGTGATGCACATTTTAGAAGAAGTAATAACGCTTACACGATAACAAACCCTTTTATTGGCAACAATATCATGGACGCTTTTACTACCGAAATGGGAGCAGAAATATACTATAACAGAAGCGGTTTTGTGAGTATGATTGGAGTAACAAATTCTAAATTAAATCAAAACGTACAAGAAGTTATTCCTGGACCTACAACAGCAATTACTCCAGATCAAAATACGACTGTTAGCCCTACGATTTTAGCAAAATTAGGTTGGGACAAACAAATTGATAGTGATTTAAGAATAAGACTAACAGGATCCTATTATCATACTGCAAATTCTAGTGGAAACTTATATTCTTCAGATAGAGCAGGAAGCCGTTTTTATAGTGTTATGACACATGCCGGAACGATTGGTTACCCAAGTGCAAATATTTTAGATTCTGAAAGCAATAAAGATACGGGGAGATTTAATCCCGGATTTGGGAACTGGGCGACATCATATATGGTTAACCCGTTTGTAAAATATAAAGGGTTTGAATTCTTTGGTACTTTAGAATTTGCTTCTGGAGGAGACTATAAAGGAACTGATGATACTCGTAATGTTAACCAATATGCTGGGGATTTGGTTTATCGTTTTGGAAGCCATGAAAACTTATATGTTGGTGCGAAATACAATTTAGTTGATGGTAAATTAAGAAACTCTGATGCCGAAGCAGTTCAGGTAAACAGATTCGAAGCTGCTGCTGGTTGGTTTATGACTAAAAACATTTTGGCTAAACTTTCATACGTGCAACAGAACTACAAAAATTACCAACAATTTGGAAATGTAAATGGTGTATCAATGCCTAATGATTTTTACGGAGGAAAATTTGAAGGGCTAATATTTGAAGCAACAATTTCATTCTAATCAAATGAAAACCAGATTATCAATCTTAATCTTGGGTTTAGCAACTCTCCTCTTTTTTGGAAATGCTAAACCCATTTTTTTAGCAAGCGATAGTGTTTTGATAATTAATAAGATCAAAATTGAAATTACCGGAAAATCCACAGTTGGCAAATACAACTGTTCGAATACCTTTTCAAAAAAAGACACTGTCTTCTTAAACTCGAACAAAAAAAACATCTTTAATACCGAAATCAAAATGTCTGATTTTGATTGTGGAAACAAAATAATGACAAAAGATTTGCAAGGAACTGTAAAAGCGAAAAAATTCCCAAATAGTACTGTAATGATTACAGATGTAAAACCTTTTGGGAAAAATTACAAATGCAATCTTACTTTCTTGATCACAAACAAAACGCTCAAATACAAAGATTTCATATTATACAACTGCGATGATAAAATTCAGGGATCGCTCAATTTAAACTTCTCGGATATCGAATTAGAACCTCCCGTAAAAATGGCTGGTTTGATAAAAGTCAGGGATGAGATCGAAATTAATTTTAGTTTATACAAAAGTTAAGTAAACTAAAAATATACTTCTATACTTTTATTTTCATTCTTTATTTAAATTCAAAAAGGTGTCTTTCATTAAGATACCTTTTTGCTTTAAAAAATATTTTAACTAATCTTTTAAAATTAAAAAATTTGGCACAAGAATTGTCTTGCTCTCAAAAGAAAAATAATCTTACAAAGCGCGCAGTCATTTTAAAATGTGTATCTTTATTTTTCAGCTTTATAACCTTTAAATTTTTATAACCTAAAAAAGATCATTCATTATGAAAAAACAAATTTTAAGCCTAGCTGTTGTTGCTTTATTAGCATTCGCTGTACAATCATGCGAGAAAAAAGAGCCAAAACCAGCAGAAGACGAGTTAACTCTTGGAAACAAAGTTGATTCTCTAACAACAGATATCAAAGAAGTAAAAGACAGCGCAGTAAGCAAAACAGAAAATGCTGCCGAAGACGTAAAAGATGCTACTAAAAAAGCTGCTGAAGACGTGAAAGACGCCACTAAAAAAGGTGCAGAAAAAGTTGAAAACGCGGCGAAAGCGGCTAAAGACGGAACAGTAAAAACAGCCAAAGAGGTTAATGACGCTTTGAAAAAATAATCTCTTCCGGATTAAAAACTAAAACCACTCGCCACAACGAGTGGTTTTTTTTATGCAAAAAAGGGAGCCAATATTTTTTGTATTTTTACATTCAAAATTTGAAGACACTACAAGATGCATTTTATATCACAAGACTTAGAAGATTATATCGAGCAACATTCTGAAAACGAACCGGAATTGTTAGCCAAACTCAACAAAGAAACCTATCAAAAAATACTTTTACCAAGAATGTTAAGCGGACATTTTCAGGGTCGCGTTTTAAGTATGTTGTCTAAATTAATTCGTCCGGTTAATATTCTTGAAATCGGGACTTATACCGGCTATGCTGCTTTGTGTTTGTGCGAAGGAATGCAGGAAAACGGACAATTACACACTATTGACATCAAGGAAGAATTGGTTGATTTTCAACGTAAATATTTTGATGCGTCGCCTTGGGGAAAACAAATTTTTCAACATTTAGGAGAAGCTGTCGATATTATCCCAACTTTGGATGTTAAGTTTGATTTGGTTTTTATTGATGCCGATAAAGAAAACTACCTAAATTACTGGGAAATGATTGTTCCAAAAATGAATAAAGGCGGAATTATCTTGTCTGATAATGTTTTATGGAGCGGAAAAATCCTAGAACCGGTTCACCCAAATGACATTAGTACAAAAGTCCTTTTAGAATACAATTTACTTCTAAAAAACGATCCTAGAGTTGAAACAGTTTTATTACCAATTCGTGATGGATTAACTGTAAGCAGGGTACTTTAGGAGGAAAGGTTCTGAGTTTCTGAGCTTTCTAATTGAAGGCTTAAAAATTTAAAAGTTCTGTATAGTAAGATTAAAGTCCATACCTCAATTGCCTACTGCTTTAGCTGTAGGAATAAATTTAAATAATCATAAATGGCTTTAGCCGAAATCGTTGTGTATTTTGGCTAAAGCCATTTCTATGCAACTTCATTTTACCTCCAGCTAAAGCGGGAGGCAATTAAAAAAACAACAAAATGAATTATAGTAATAAAATAAATTCTCAAGGTTTTGCAATTATCAATACTATTTATTCTGAAAATGAAATTGAGAAACTAATTTCATTAATTGAAAATATAACAGAGAATTCAAATAAAAATGCAACTTTTAGAAAATCACAGGATTTGTTTGCGATAAGACAATTTCACAAGGAAATTCCGGAAAGTTTGCCTTTTATTTTTAATCAGAATTTAAACGATGTAATTGAATCAACTTTTGGAAAAGGATATTTCATTACGAAATCAATCTATTTTGACAAACCTGAGAAATCAAATTGGTTTGTAGCTTATCATCAGGATTTGACTATTTCAGTGGATAAGAAAATAGAGGTTGAAAACTTTGAAAACTGGACTGTAAAGCAAAATCAATTTGCCGTTCAGCCACCAACAGAAATTCTTGAAAGTAATTTTACAATACGAATTCATATTGATAAAACCACAAAAGATAATGGCGCTTTAAAAGTCATCAATAATTCGCATTCAAAAGGAATTTTGAGAATTGAAAATCTGGGAATTGAAAATGAAAAAGAAACAATCTGCGAGGTCGAAAAAGGCGGTATCATGATTATGAAACCTTTACTTTTTCATGCTTCAAACAAAACTACAAATAACGAAAGACGAAGAGTTATTCATATTGAGTTCAGTAAACAAGAACTTCCTGATGGATTAGAATGGAGCGAAAAGGCTGTTCTTCAGAATTAATATTTTATATATCTTATCGCATTTAGACCTGAATAGCCTCCTGCTTCAGCTGGAGGAAATTAGATAATATTAAAAAAGGCTTTAGCCAAACATTGTGTGTTTTGGCTAAAGCCTTTTTCTATACAACTTTATTTAGCCTCCAGCTGAAGCAGGAGGCAATTCAAAGATTATGACATTAAATGGATCTAAAATTTTCTTTTGAAAACAAATACCCTAGCCCAGATAGAAGCGGTATCCTTTTTTCTGGCTTCTTTAGCCAGGAAAAGACACAAGCGGATCCCGAAGCTTCGGGAGGAAATAGCTCCCAAAAATTATCCCGGAAAATATAGTGGTTTTAATTTTCGATATACTAAATAAAGTAGAGATCCGAAAAGCGCTCCAAAGAAATATCCTGTTAGAATATCTCCCGGATAGTGCAATCCTAAGTAAATTCGGCTATAAGCGAAAATTAACGGCCATAAAAACAAGAATCCTAAGTACTTGAAATGGCGTTTTAAAACCAAGAATAAAAACGTTGCAACAGCCATTGTATTTGCTGCATGTCCGGAGAAAAAACTAAATGATGTTCTACTCTGAACAATGCGGATAAACGAATTGATTTCGGGATTATTACACGGACGCGGACGCTGAAAATTGTATTTAAACAAATTAGTCACCTGATCTGTAAAAGTCAACAAAACTGCTATAAACAATACAATATACAAGGTTTGCTTTCCTCCTACTTTTTTATAAATAAGATAAAAAAGAAGTAAAAAAAATGGCGTCCAATTCAATTGACTGGTAATAATAAGCCAAAATTTATCGTATGTTTCTGAACCTAATCCGTTAAGGTATATAAATAGATTTGTATCTAATTCTTTTATTTTTTCAAGCATTACATTTGGCGTTTTACAGGTCCCGGGATTGTATCGATGTCTTCTTTTACTTTATTTATTTCTGTTGCAGTATCTCCTAATAAATTAGTCGAGTCACCCATTATATTAGCTTTAGCATCGCTAATTTGGGCATTGATATTTCCAGTTATATCAGTAAGGGATTTTGTATCAAGACCATTAGCCTCGGCACCTTTCTGAATTTCGCTTTTAATATCATTGGTTGCATTTTTCAATTGCGCCATTGCTTTCCCCATTGTACGGGCAATTTCCGGCACTTTGTCTGAACCAAAAAGCATTAGAACTATAAACAGTATGAAAACTAATTCTCCTCCTCCTATACCAAACATATCTTTAATTTTTATGTGCCACAAAGATATTAAATTTTGTAGCTGACAGTTTTAAAATTTACTTAAAAAAAAAGACTCTTTTCAGAGTCTTTTTCCTTTTATCTTTAGTCAAATTTTGACTTTTCTTCTACTTTTGGCCAAGAATTATTGGTTACATCAATATCTGCGGTCATTAATTTTGGATCTATCTGAATACTTTTGATTGCTTTATCAGTTGCATAAACTTTCTTAGCTGTATCATTATTCTTTCTCCAGATTTGAGCCGGATACTGATAATTTTGTTTTGAACCATCTTCATAAGTGATCTCCACAAGAATTGGCATAATCATTCCGCCTGGTTTATTAAATTCTACTTCATAGAAATATTTAGGCGATTTTAAACCTGCTTTTTCTTCTGCAGTAAACGTTTGATCTACATAATCTGATAACAATTTAAAATCAGCTACTTTCAACGGTTTTTTAGTTGAAGCATTAACCTCAGCATTATCGCTTGAAACCAAATAAACAAATGGTCCTTTATCAAATCCGAAACGTCCTTTTCTAACTTTTACATCTTTGATATCAGCAGTTGGAGTATCAGAAACGTAGTATTGTTTTACCTCTTTGATTCCTATATCCACGAAATCTGTTGAGTAAAACCATCCTCTAAAAAACCAATCTAAATCCACAGCAGAAGCATCTTCCATAGTTCTAAAGAAATCCTCAGGAGTTGGGTGCTTAAATTTCCATCTGTTTGCATATGTTTTAAAAGCATAATCAAACAACTCTCGTCCCATAACAACTTCTCTTAAAAGATTAAGTCCTGTTGCCGGTTTTCCGTAAGCGTTATTTCCAAATTGAGCAATAGTTTCAGAGTTTGACATAATTGGCTCTAAAAACTTTTGATCTCCACTCATATAAGGAATAATATTTTTTGCAGGACCACGTCTTGACGGGAAATTTGGATCCAATTCCTGTTCCGCCATATATTGCATAAATGAATTCAAGCCTTCATCCATCCAAGTCCATTGACGCTCGTCTGAATTTACAATCATTGGGAAAAAGTTGTGTCCTACTTCGTGAATTACAACACCAATCATTCCGTTTTTAACCTCTTTGCTAGTCACTCCATTTTCGTCAGGACGACCATAATTCCAACAAATCATTGGATATTCCATCCCTTGATCTTCCGCAGAAACTGATACTGCTTTTGGATAAGGATAATCGAATGTGTGCGATGAATAGCTTTTTAAAGTATGTGCAACAGTCATTGTCGAAGTTTCTCCCCAAAGCGGATTTGCTTCTTTTGGATAAACCGATTCTGCCATTACAATTCTATTACCCAATTTTACTGCCATTGCATCGTAAATAAATTTTCTTGACGAAGCAATTCCAAAATCACGAACATTTTTAGCACTAAATTTCCATGTTTTTTTCTTTTCAGAGAAACCTTTTTCTGTTACTTCAGCTTCAGCTTGTGTAACAATTACAACTGGTTTATCGAATGATTTTTGCGCTTGTTCATAACGTTTTACCTGTTCTGGCGTAAAAACTTCTGCTCTGTTTGTCAATTCTCCCGTTGCATCAATTACGTGATCTGCAGGAACAGTAATGTTAACATCAAAATTCCCAAAAGGCAAAGCAAACTCTCCGCTTCCCCAGAATTGCATATTTTGCCATCCTTCAACATCGTTGTAAACCGCCATTCTTGGATAGAACTGAGCAATTACATATATTTTGTTTCCGTCTTTTTCGAATAATTCATACCCTGAACGTCCGCCTTCTTTTCTATAATTATTGATGTTATACCACCATTTAATAGCAAATGAAATTTTCTCTCCCGGTTTTAGAGGTGTAGCCAGATTAATACGCATCATAGTTTCATTGATTGTATAAGACATCGCACTTCCTTTTGCATCTTTTACAAATTCAATATTAAAACCACGCTCCAGATCTTTCTTCAAATATTTACTCGAAAAACCATCTAATGGCAAAACTTGGTTAATTTTTTCGCTTTCAGCTAAAGTAGATTGTGTATTTGCTTTTGCCTGATTTTGATCCAGCTGAACCCATAAATACTCTAAACTATCCGGAGAATTGTTTGAATAAGTAATCGTTTCTGAACCACTTAATTTTGAATTTTTATCATCTAATTCAACATCAATCTTATAATCTGCCTGTTGTTGATAATATGCTGGTCCTGGTGCTCCGGCCGCTGTACGAAACATATTTGGTGTAGCCAACAAATCATACATTTGACTAAATTTATTGGTGTCGTATTTACCTTGCTGTTTGGGTGCAACATTGGTAGCCGTTTTTTCCTGAGCGATAAGTATTGCGGGAAAAAGCAATAACAATGAAAGTTTTTTCATAAATATTTAATGGTAATTTTGTCAGGGTGTGAAAATAACAATTAAAATAATAATTTTGTATATTATTTAATACTTTAACAATTCTTTCCTTGAAGATTCCGTAAAGAGAACACTTCTTTTTGTACCAAATGCTGTAATATGTGTAATATTCTGCTGTTCAGCATTCCAATCGACCAAGATAGTATTTGAGATCTCGATTGTTTTAAATTTCTCAACATCTTTTATTCTGGAATAACAAACCAAAACATCATCAGACTCTACTTCTTTAGATAAAAAAGTAATCGCTTTTGATTGTCCGTTTATTTTTATCGTGAAATTTTCAGAAAGGTATTTCTTTAACAAATCAACATCGGCCTGAGTTTCTTTCTCAGTACCGATGTATGTTTTTTTATGGTACTTTTTTTCGATTCCGTTGTTTAAATCATCTACAAAGATTCGGGAAGTAATTTGAATCATTTTTTTCTCGGCCGCGTAATTGACCTGAAAAACACCCATATAAAACTTATGGAATGCAAAAGCTGAAAGCGTTAAAAACAACAATCCCAAAAGAGGGTAAATCAATCTATTTTTCGGCAACATTTGCTTTTTGAAATTCTTTATTTTTATTAACCATGAAGTCCATTAATTCAAACTTCTCTTCTGGTTTTAAATGTCTTTTAGATTCCGGATCATTAGAGCAATACATCAGGAACAAATCAATTTCATCGTTTTTTAATCCTAATGTTTTAGTAAAAAAATCCGGTGCAAAATTAGCTCTTGAATATTGAATAAAAGCCATGTCGTCAATAACTTCCGGCTTTACCTCATCTTTGTTTTTGGTCAGAATCTTTTTTACATCCTTAAAAATTCGAACAAAATCCATTCCATATTTAATGGTTTGATCAGAATACATTGCAGTATTTTTTGCTGTAGATTGTTTATCATCTTCAAACTGCATATCAACATATTTCTGAGTATCTTTATCTAGTGATTTTACTTTTAAATCTTTGCGAACAACAACTTCTTTCAATTGATTATTAGCCAAATCCAACTGAATCACAAAAAGTACATTTGCACAATCTTTTTCTGTCAGAACGATTTTTTTTGCCTGAAATGCCAAACCTGTAAACAATAAAGTGTCTTTAGGTTTTGCCATAATATCAAACAACCCACCTGAACCAATAAAAGTTCTAACGTTTGCATTAATGTTCATTACATAACCGCTTTCTATACCCAATTTACTATTGGCAACCTGTCCATGTAATGGCTTCCTTGAATTATTTTGTCCCAGCGCAATCTGGCAAAATAAGCACACAACGAGTATTCCTAGTCTATTTTTCATTTTCGAGAATTATTAAATATCTTCTTGCTAAATCTGTTATTAAAAACATACTCATTGTTTTGTTTTTAGTATCCAAAGATACGGCAAATTCGGCATCATCTACACAATATAATTGAAATCCTTTAATATCATCTACCGGAATTTTCAATCTGTCTGTGTAATAATTCTCTTCAAAAAGGTATTCAATTTTTCTAAACAAGGCTTCTTTTTTCTCGACATTTACCTCTTTTTTAAGCATTGTGGTTCGCCCTGACATCATATTCAATAACTTATCTACAGAAGTCGAAGTTGCGGTATAAACTTTTCTTTCTGCAGGTGTATATTTTTTCTGTCCGTACGGAATTATTCCTAAATTTTCGGCTGTGATATTGGCATTTTCATTTACGACAACCTCCTTTAATTCGATCTCTTTTGCCGTCATTCGGATCAAAATTGAACTCACAGTCAAATCCTCCGCTGTAATCCTATGTTTGAAAGGTTCTAAATTAACCGAGGAAAAAACCAAAACGTCACCTTCTTTCCCAGGAATCGAAAACATTCCGTTTGAATCTGACACGGTAGAAACCTGTGTAGTATTATTGATAATATTTACGCCGTCAATCGAAGTAGTTTTTTCTACAATCTGACCCATGATTTCTTTTGAAGCTGTGTTTTGCCCTAAACCTATCTGAACCAATAATAGAAGGATAATTAATATGCTGTTATTTGTTTTCACTCGCGATTATTTCTTTGTATTTTACAGCTAATTCTGCTAATAAAAACTCTGTTGAAGTTTTATTTTTTGAGTTCAAAATTACTGTAAACTTATCATTATCGACCGCATAATATTCAAATCCTTTTACATACTCAAGCGGAATTTGCAATCTATTTACAAAATGATCGATGCTAAACATGCGTTCTAAAAGTTTCATAAACGCTTCTTTCTTTTCTACCACAACCTCTTTTTTAAGCATTGCTGTACGACCGGATAAAAAATTAAATAAAGGATCTGCAGAAACAGAACCTCCCGCCATAGTTCCAGCGTTTGCCTGAGCATTTAAAGCTGTTGCAGTATGTAATTTTCTTTCGGCTTCTGTATATCTTTTTTGCCCTTGAGGAATAATCCCCAAAGAAGTTGCGTTAATTCCGTTATAATTCCGAACCACAACTTCCTGTAATTGATGCATTACCATACTCAGTTTTACAGCAAAATGAAGATCCGAGAAGTTATCCGCAGTAAGCAAAACCCTGTTTTCTTTGAACTGAATAGACGAAAAAACAAGTGTATCTCCTTCTTTTGCAGCAATTGAAAAAGCACCGGAATCATCAGTAGTTGTCATAGCTTCGGTTTGGGCATTTATAACATAAACCCCGCCTAAATCAGATGTGTTTGCGGATATCTTTCCATTAATAATACCACGATCCTGAGACCAAGCAGTTTGCCCCAAAACAATCATTAAAATACATGCAACTTTATTGATCAAAATGCTAAAAAATTAGAATTACTCTTAAAGGTGTAAAAATATCTTAATGTATTCCAAATTTAGTATTAAGGGCTTGGTAAAAATATGTTAATTAAACCCGCTTTATCTCCAGCAGAAAAAGAGTTTTAATATCTTTAACAGAAACAATCAGAGTCAAAATTTTATGAAAAGCATTATTATTGCCAGCACTTCCAGCCTATACGGCGGCAGTTTTTTAGAGTACATATTACCAACATTAGAATCACATTTTAAAAATTGCAAAAGTATTATATTCATTCCATACGCACGTCCCGGCGGAATTTCGCATGACGAATACACTAAAAAAGTAGCTCAGGCTTTTGCTTCTATAAACATTTCTGTAAAAGGGATTCACGAATTTCAAGATGCAGAAAATGCTATAAAAAATGCAGAAGGTGTTTTCACCGGAGGAGGAAATACTTTTTTACTTGTTACTCAACTATACAAAAACAATATCATGCAAGTTCTTGCAGAAACAGTAAAAAGCGGAACTCCATATTTAGGAACCAGCGCAGGAAGCAATATTTGTGGCTTATCAATGCAAACTACGAATGATATGCCAATCATTTATCCACCAAGTTTTCAGACTTTAGGATTAATTCCTTTCAATTTAAATCCGCATTACTTAGATGCCGACGATCAGTCACAACACATGGGAGAAACCCGTGAAACGAGAATTAAAGAATTTCACGCTTTTAACTCAATTCCTGTTTTAGGATTAAGAGAAGGAAGCTGGCTTGAAGTCAAAGGAGACAAAATAACTTTGAAAGGAAACCTAAAAGCTCGTTTATTCAGACAAAATAGTATTCCTGAAGAATTGGAAACAGAAAGTGATTTGAGCGATTTAAAATAGAAAAACATTTTTACCATTAAGATATTAAGAAAAATTAAGCATTGAATTTAATACCTTAATGGTGAAATAGGATCAGGTGCAAAAGTTGGGGATTAGGCAAAAAGATTAGATAATCTGAATAAGAAAAAATCTATATTTCTCACACCTCTGAACTGAGATCTAAATGCTTTTATTTTGGCATTGAAAGATTCT
>Ga0163161_10000082_pt1 | contig 96396 bp, 69 predicted proteins | sample S45metaG_FD_129847 | JGI IMG/M metagenome (GOLD analysis project Ga0163161, IMG submission 129847) | Switchgrass rhizosphere microbial communities from Kellogg Biological Station, Michigan, USA - S4-5 metaG | ecosystem: Host-associated > Plants > Roots > Rhizosphere > Soil | place: USA... | reverse complement strand
TGGGGCTGACCTCGGCGCAGGTGGTGTTGCTGATCAACGCCAACCTGTTGACCTCGGGTGTGGCGACGTTGATTCAAACCCTCGGCTTCTGGAAGTTCGGCGCGCGGCTGCCGCTGATTCAGGGCTGCTCGTTTATTGCCCTGGCGCCGATGATCATGATCGGCAAGGAATTCGGCCTCAGTCAGATTTTCGGCGCGGTGATCGCAGCGGGCTTTATCACCATTGCCCTGGCACCGGTGTTCAGCCGCTTGCTGCGGTTTTTTCCGCCGGTGGTGATTGGCAGTCTGATCACCATTATCGGCATGTCGCTAATGCCGGCGGCGGCGATCTGGCTGGGCGGCGGCAATCCCGACGCGGCGGATTTTGGCAATCCGGCGAACTTGTTGCTGGGTCTGGCCACGGTCAGCGTGACGCTGGTGATCTATGCCAAATGCAAGGGCTTCCTCGGCAACCTCAGCGTGCTCATCGGCTTGTTTGTCGGCAGTCTGATCGCAGCGGCTTGCGGCATGACTCACTTCAATCGGGTCAGCGAAGCCGCGTGGTTTGAGCTGAGTGCGCCGATCGCCTTCGGCGCGCCGGAATTCGCACCGGTGCCGATTCTGATCATGACCCTGGCGATGCTGGTGATCATGGCCGAGACCACCGGCAACTGCTTGGCGATCGGCAAACTGACCGGCAAACCGACCACGCAACAGACTCTCGGCAACGCGTTCCGCGCCGACGGCTTGTCGACCATGCTCGGCGGTTTGTTCAACAGCTTTCCCTACAACGCCTTCACTCAGAACACCGGTTTGATCGCGCTTTCCAACGTGAAAAGCCGCTTCGTCGTGGCCGCCGCCGGGGCAATCATGGTGCTGATGGGCCTGTTCCCCAAACTCGGCGCGTTGATCGCCGCCGTGCCGACGCCAGTGCTCGGTGGCTGCGCGATCGTGATGTTCGGCATGACCACGGTGGCGGGCATTCAAGAACTGTCACGGGTGCAATTCGAGGGGACGCGCAACGGCATCATCGTTGCGGTTTCGGTGAGTGTCGGGGTGCTGCCGATGTCCTTTCCGGCGCTGTTCGAACACGTCGGTCCGACGTTGAAACTGGTGCTCGACAGCGGGATTTTCCTCGGAGCGATCACCGCCATCGCCCTCAACATCCTGCTCAACAACGAAAAAAAATCGACCGAAACCCTCGGCGCTGAACTGGCCGACTGACCTTTTGTTTTCCACTGCCCAGGAGTTACCCATGAATCAATTCACTCAGCTCATCCCGGCTGGCGTCAGCGATCTGGATCTGGCGTTGTTGCGCCAGACCATCGCCTTGTCCGAGGCATCGAAACAACGCGGTCGCCATCCGTTCGCGGCATTGGTGGCCGACCGCAACGGCAAGGTGATTGTCGAAGCGGGGAATAACTCGATGCCGCCGGAAGGCGATCCGACGCAGCACGCCGAGTTGGTGGCGGCCGCCGCAGCGGCAAAATTGCTGTCGCCGCAAGAGCTGGAACTGTGCACGCTGTACACCAGCGCCGAACCTTGCTGCATGTGCGCCGGCGCGGTGTATTGGACGGGTATCGGGCGGGTGGTTTATGCCTTGTCGGAGCATGCGTTGCTGGGGTTGACGGGGGACCACCCGGAGAACCCGACGTTCTCGCTTCCGTGCCGCGAGGTGTTCGCCAAGGGGCAGCGTAAGGTCAGTGTGGTGGGGCCGATGCTGGAGGGGGAGGCGGCTGCACCGCATAAAGGCTTCTGGTCGTAAACTGCTGTCCGCGTCACAAGGTCCAGCGAGGCGGGGACGGTAAACGAGCTTGAATGCCGCGCATTCTCGGATGCGCGGCAATTCTCACGAATCCATCGCGAGACGAACCGCGCTTTTACAACGCAAACGTAGTCCCGCGAGTATTCACAAACAGCGAATAGATCGAGTGACTACTGGCCATGAACAACCGATTGCCTTCGCGCCCCCCAAAGCACAAATTCGGGCAGCGCTCTGGCAGGGAAATGTGCCCGATGGCCTTGCCCTGCTGATTGAAAACGCGCACGCCGTCGAGTTTTTCCAGGTCGGCTTTGGGATCACCATTGCCGCCCCAGCCGCACCACAGGTTGCCGGCTTCGTCGCATTTGATGCCGTCGATCGCGGCATAGTCCAGCCCTTCGATGTGCTTGCGGCGTTCGCCGAGTGTGCCATCGTCCTTCACCGCGATAGCCCAGATCAGGCGATTGGGCTTGGCGCGACCTTCAACGACGTACAGTGTTTTCTCATCGGGAGAAAAGCACAGGCCGTTGGGGCCGTTGAGGTCGTCGATGACCCGCGTAACTTTTTTAGTTTCGCCGTCGATGCGGTACACGGCGTGGGGTTGGCTCGGGGTGATTTTGTGACCCTCGTAGTTGTTGCTGGTCTGGAATGGCGGATCGGTAAACCAGATCGATCCGTCACTTTTGCAGACGATGTCGTTGGGCGAGTTGAAGGGCTTGCCGTCGAAACTGTCGGCCAGCACGGTGATCGTGCCATTGGCTTCGGTGCGCGTGATGCGCCGGCCTTCGCTGGTGGTGGTAGAGCCTTCACAGACGATCAAACGCCCTTGGCGATCCCGGCACATGCCGTTGGAGAAGTTGGAGTGTTCGCGGTAAACGGAGAAGGTATCGGTGATTTCGTCCCAGCGCATGATGCGATTATTGGGAATGTCGCTGACCAACAAATAGCGGCCATCACCGACCCAGACCGGTCCTTCGGCCCAGCGCATACCGGTGGCAAGTTTTTCGACACTGGCGTTGAAAACGCGTAGCTCGAGGAAGCTGTCGTCGAGGATGTGAATCAGCGGATCTGGGTAGCGGTGACTCAAGGGTTCGGCGGCCTTGGCGATCCGCGTCAGTGCGGTGCTGCCGACGGTGGCGAGCGTGGCGGAAACGGCGAGGGATTTTTTCAGGAAGCTGCGGCGGGTATTGCCTTGCGATCGGTCAGGGCTTTCAGGTCGAGCGGACAGGGATGAGTCCATGTAGCGATCTCCGTGGTTTTATTTTTTTTGTGGGAGACGTAGTAATACCTAGTGATAGGACATCGTACAAGTTGTTCGTTGCGCGACGCCAATTGGCGTAGGTAGCAGTGGAAGCCAGTAAGCATCATGGCCTCCACCTTAGAATTGGCATGCGATAACTTCGTGTCCTGCGGGCAAGGACAGCTTTTAGTCAACCATCACCTCATCCAGTGCCTGCTCCAGCAGGCTGACCGTGCGCTCGATATTCTGCAGCTTCTCCAGCCCGAACAGCCCGAGGCGAAAGGTCTGGAAGTCGGCCGGCTCATCGCATTGCAGTGGCACGCCGGCAGCGATCTGCAGGCCGTGCTGGGAAAATTTCTTGCCGCTCTTGATATCGGCATCATCGGTGTAGCTCACCACGACGCCGGGGGCTTGAAAGCCCGCAGCGGCCACGCTTTTGAAACCTCTGCCGGTCAACAACGCACGCACCCGATCGCCCAGCGCCTGTTGTTCATCGCGAACCTTGTCGAACCCGTAGGCTTGCGTCTCTTTCATCACGTCGTTAAAGCGCGCGAGGGAATCGCTGGGCATGGTCGCGTGATAGGCATGTCCGCCTTGTTCGTAGGCCTGCATGATTTGCAGCCACTTTTTCAGGTCGCAGGCGAAGCTGCTGCTTTGCGTGTGTTCGATACGCTCGAGCGCCGCAGCACTGAACATTACCAGGGCACAGCAAGGGGAGGCGCTCCAGCCTTTCTGCGGGGCGCTGATCAGCAGGTCGACCGCGCATTTGTGCATATCCACCCAGATCGTGCCGGAGGCGATGCAGTCCAGCACGAACAGCCCACCCACTGCATGCACGGCGTCACCGACTGCCCGCAGGTACTCGTCGGGCAGAATAATCCCTGACGAGGTTTCAACGTGGGGCGCGAACACCACCTGGGGTTTCTGCGCGGCAATGGCCGCCAGCACTTCGTCCAGCGGTGGCGGGGCGTAGGCAGCCTGGCGGCCAGTCTCGATCGGCCGGGCTTTGAGCACTGTGGTAGCTTCAGGGATGTTGCCCATCTCCAGAATCTGGCTCCAGCGATAACTGAACCAACCGTTGCGTATCACCAGGCACTGCTGGCCGGTGGCGAACTGCCGCGCCACCGCTTCCATGCCGAATGTGCCGCTGCCCGGAACCACCGCTACCGCTTCAGCGTTGTAGACCTGTTTCAGGGTCGTGGAAATGTTCTTCATCACGCCTTGAAAGGACTGCGACATGTGATTGAGCGAGCGGTCGGTGTAGACCACGGAATACTCGACCAATCCCTCGGGATCGATGCTCGGATAGAGCTTGGACATAGTGACTCCTTTGGCAGAGGGCTAAACATCATTGGCAAGCAAGTGTAGGCAAAGGGCAGGGAACAGCTCATTGAATTACGCAAATGAGGTTAGAGTGCTCAGCACTGTCTCAATCGTTGCGTGAATCATGAAGCTGCCGCTGTTTATTTCTCTGGATGGGCCCAAGGGCACCGGCAAAACCACACTGCTGGAGGCTGTGACCGCCGCACTGCGGGCAAACAACCAGAAAGTCGTTCGGCTGTGCGAGAGAAAAAGCGATCCATACCGCGGCGAAACCATGGCCCTCGTCAACCAACTCGCCAGACATCCCTCGCGGGATCTTGAGTGGGCGGTGTGTCAGCGCCTTGCGGATAGCCGTCGCTGGATTTCCCAAGAAGTGCTGCCCAAACAGCCGTTGGACAGCATCATCCTGATCGACCGCTGGTATCCGTCAGATGCCGCATTTCGCCATAGCGTGCCGTTTGCCGAGATTCTGCAGTTGAACATCGAGCGAGGCGTGCGCGTGCCGGATCTGCATGTCGGCGTTGTCACCGCACCGGATATTTCATGGGCGCGGGCAACGGCACGAACACGAGGACTGGGCGGCACGGTGATCCAGAAACACGCAGAGCACGTCACCTGTAGCGAGATGTTCGAGCAGGCGGTTGCCGATCATGGCTGGGTGTTGTGCCGTAACGAAGGAACCATCGAAGCCGCAACGACTCAGGTAGTTGCAGAGATCTATAAAGTGCTTGGCTGATTGTCGATGTGCAGGCGCTGGTTTAATTTGAATTTCAGGTTTCTCTGATCTGAGCTAACTGTACTGACGGATCAAACGCCCCCCATGCTCACAAACCTCTGGTATGTCGTTCTCCCATCGTCACAGCTGACTGATGGACTGATGCCGGTTCAATTGCTCGGACAACCTTTTGTGGCGTTCCGCGATGACGCGGGCGTCGCTCACGTGCTCTCGGATATTTGCGTGCATCGCGGCGGCTCGCTGTCCGCCGGCAGCAAGGTCGGCAACAGCGTGCAGTGTCCCTATCATGGCTGGCGGTTTGGCGGTGACGGTGTCTGCACGCAGATACCGGCGCAGCCCGACCTGCGGATTCCGGCAAAAGCCCGAGTGGATGCGTACCCGACGCTTGAACGCTACGGTTGGATCTGGGCATTTTTAGGTGATCTGCCGGAGGCTGAGCGTCCGCCGTTGCCGACGCTCGACTGGGTTGACGATCCCGCCATCCGCGTGGTCTCGGGCCACTTTGACTGGCAGGCCAGTTGGGACCGGATTATTGAAAACGGTCTGGACTTCGCGCACGCACCGTTTGTGCATGGTTCAACCTTTGGCGATCCGGATCATCCCGAGATTGAATCATTCGAGGTCGACAGCGATGCGTGGAGCGGCAGCGCGCAAATGCTTATGCGCAGGCCGGCACGCAAAGGGCTGCTGCGGCGTAAATCCTCCACCGAGTTTGTCAGTGTGGTGACTGTTCCGGGGTTTCACCTGTCGGGTCCGTGCACCACGCTTGAGCTGGAGTTGCCGAATGGCTGGCGGATCTACATCGTCTCAGCGCATGTCCCGATTGACGCCAATCGCACGCGCACCTGGTGGATGATGGGCAGAACGTTCCTGCGCTCGCGGCTGCTGGATCGCAGGTTCATTGCGAGCAATATCCGTATCTTCGAACAAGATCACGCTGTGCTGAAAAATGTGCGGCCGGAACGTGTGCCGGACTCTTTTCAGCAGGAGGTTTCGCTGAAATCCGACGCGCTGCAGATTGCCTTTCGCCGAGACGTACAGGCACTGGAACAGCGCGGCTGGCGCATCGATGAAGAGCGTCTTGCGCGAACCTTCACCGGGCGCAGGGCTTGTGCAGTACCCAGCCCCGAACGTCGTCAAATTCGCGCTTGGGCGATCGAGCCGATTCCGCTCGTGGATATCACCCACGAACCTGACTAGTGCTGCGAGCCAGCCTGCGCTTGGCGCAGACTGGCGCAACCCCTAGCGCGTCTCACATTGCGGCGAAGGCTCGCCGCTCAATGCATCCACCATCGGCGGATGCTCCTGCACCGCCTGACGCAAATCTTCGGTCACCCGCAGCTCCGCACCTGTCGGCGAGAACGTGGCTGCCGCTGCAAACGGCGCGGGATTGGCCGGAACCGGGCGTTTGCCACGGCGCCACAGGAAGAAGGTAACCATGCACAGATTGACCAGCGCAAACACCCAGAACAAACCATTGGCACCGAACGAGTTCATCACCGGCGAGATCATCATCGGGCTGATCGCCGAGCCCAGTGAGTTGATCAGCAGCAAGCCCTGAATCATCGGCACCAACGCTTCGGCAGGCGCACGGTCAGCAGCATGGCTGACGGCAACCGGGTACAGCGCGAATACGCCGCCACCGAGCAGAAACAACATCACCGCGAGCATTGTCGAGGACAACGGCACCAGGACGATCAACAGCGACAACACCGTGCACGCCACTGTCAGAATCGTCAGCACCTGCAAGCGATCCTTGCGATCAGACCAGCGTCCGACCGGGTATTGCAGGAGCATCGCGCCGAGGATCGTCCAGGCCATCATGCTGCCGACTTCACCGACATTCAGACCGCTGCGTTGCAGATACAGAGGCAGCAAGGTGTAGATCGCCGCGATGGTCACACCCGAGCCGAAACAGCCGACCAGCCCGGTCGGCGTCACGCCCAGCAGTTGCCGTGGCTTGAGCGGCTCGACCTGATCAAGCAGTGGAGACACGCGAGGCAGAATCACGATTGGCAACACCGACAACGAGGCGAGCATGCCGGCGACCATGAACGGTGCGCTGTCGCTGAGCCCGGTGATCTTGCCCAACGTTGCCTGGCCCAGCACACCGGCGCCGTACAAGACGATCATGTACAACGCGAGCAAGCGCCCGCGAATCTTCGCGTCGCCCGCCAGCAGCAGCCAGCTTTCGATCACCAGAAACACACCGACCGTGGCCCAGCCGTTGATCAGACGCAGGGCGAACCAGCCCCATGTGTCATAGAACAAGCCCTGCAGCAGGATGGTCACGGCGATCAGCGAAGCAAAACTGCCGTAGGCGCGGATATGGCCGATGCGCAGAATCAAACGGTCATTGAATACGGCACCCAGGGTCAGACCGATGAAGTAGGCCGATGAAACGATACCGATCATCGTGGTCGACGCACCGGCAGCGTCCAGTCGAAGGGTGGTCAGCGACGACATGAAACCGTTGCCCAGCGCAACAATGAACAGCCCGAGCAGGGGCGCCAGCGCCATGGCCAGCAAACGCGGAGACATAAAAACCTCTGGAGTACGAACAGCGCAACGTGCGCCGCTGCGCATGCGATTGCCAAGCCGAAGTATGTTGGGGTGCAAGTGCCCGCCAGACGGGCAGGGCGGTTGGATACGTTTCGGTCGCCAGATCCGGCGACTGCAAGAGCGCGCGGATTCTAAGGCTTGTGCGGAATTTTCCAATGGCTGTTTGCTGCGACAGTTGGACGCAGGTCAATCAAGGCTGAGTCATAACGACAGCTCATCCTTTGCACGGCAAAAATGTTCCTTTATTGATCCTCTTGCGCTGGTTAGCCTGTGCGGTCGGTTTGCCATTTTCTGCCAGGAGTCATGATGCTGATCAAAGGTGAGCGGGCTGCCACGGCGTGTGGGTGCTGATGCTTTTTTATGTGCAAAAGAAGCTGGCCGAAGCAGGCCAGAAAAACGCCAGTGCAATGGCTGATCAATAGTGGGGACTGAAATTTAGAATGCGCCGCTTAATAGCTCATGGATGTGTTGTTGTCAGTGTTGCGATGCTGTGTTCAGGATGTACCTCCTATGCGACCGTGCCGACAATCAACGAACACGCTGTAACCGCAACTCAGGAAATCATCTCCAGCTTCAGTTACGAAATTGACTCTCCCTGGAAAAACAGTCGCCTTGGCAAAGACGCCTACGCGCTGACAAAAAGCACGTTTCCAAATGCACAGGATCAGAGCTCCAGCCCTGTAGCTTCGAACCTCCCTGCATTGGAAATAAAAGTCTCGGAATTTTCATTGGGTGGCGCTTGCACACAAGAGTATTTGACGGGGTTGAGTTTTGGTTTGATTCCGAGCTGGTGTACAAGGCCAGACCTGTACAAGTTTGATTTCACCCTGAATAAAGATAACGGCTTTTGCAGGCAAAGAACTTACTCAGTGAGCGCCACAACGGTTTCACATCTTGTGATGATTCCATTTGCACTGTTTGAGCCCGAGAATCGACCACTGGGCATTTATCAGGCTTCGCTAAAAGATTTCCTTCAAGCCGATCAATGTTCCAAAGCTCTGTGACCAGTGCATCAGGCCTCCTTTCTTTCTATTGTTTTCAGGTAATCCGCTTTTCGTCAGACATTTTGAACCTAACCCGAAATCAGTCGCTCAACCGGGAAATGTTCGGGGTGAGCGAAATGAACGCGTTCAAAAATCAACTGACATTCGCACAAGAAACCAAACTACTCGCTTTGGCGACCTGGCAACGTGCACTGGAAAACCTTGAACTGCGAAGGGACTGTCCAGACGCCTATCACGACGAACTGCTGCGCCAGTCGGATGAAATGGACCGCTTGGGCATGCTCAGCTGGGACGAGTGGCGCGACCTGCGCAGAGAAGCAGACGTTGCGTACCTGCGCGCAGTCGCTGGAGACGATTACCACTGAGGTCATGTACGTTGGTTATCCGCATCCGCTGAAAATATCGAATCAACAAAACAGGAGATTTCCATGCCCGAGCCGTTGACCTCATCAGCCGCACCCGCTCGCTCCTGGTTCGCCCGATTCTCAGGCTCCGGGTGGGGCGGGCGCGTCTTCTGGTCAATTCTGATCGGCGTGACAATCTTCCTGCTGATCAGCGGGTATGGCGCCTTCGTCGGGGCCAACAAACAGAATCTGTACTTCGCCTTTATCGGTGGCATGACCGGCTTCGCTGCGACGGCAATCGGTGCTGTGGTAGCGATCGCGTTACGAGACATCACCGCCCGAACCCAAGACATCATGCTCGGCTTTGCCGCCGGGATGATGCTGGCCGCCAGTTCGTTTTCGCTGATTCTGCCGGGCATAGAAGCGGCTCAAGCGCTTTGCGGTAATCAGTTGCTCGCAGCCTGCGTCGTCGTTGCAGGATTGGGATTGGGCGTAGCGCTGATGGTCGGCCTTGATCGTTTCGTGCCTCACGAACACGAGAAAAGCGGACGCCGCGGGCCGGATGCGCAGCGCATCAATCGTGTCTGGTTGTTCGTTCTGGCAATCACACTGCATAACCTGCCGGAAGGCATGGCCATTGGCGTTAGCTTCGCCAACGGCGATATGAAGGTCGGACTGCCGCTGACCGCGGCGATCGCCATCCAAGATGTTCCCGAAGGCTTGGCTGTCGCTCTGGCATTACGCGTGACAGGCATCTCGGCACTTCGCGCAGCGCTTATTGCAGTGGGTTCGGGGTTGATGGAACCCATTGGCGCCATTGTCGGACTGGGTATTTCCAGCAGCTTTGCATTGGGATATCCCATCGCGCTCGGTCTGGCAGCCGGGGCGATGATTTTTGTGGTGTCCCATGAGGTCATTCCCGAGACCCATCGCAACGGGCATGAGACCCCGGCCACGTTGGGACTGATGCTCGGCTTTGGGGTGATGATGTTCCTCGATACTGCTTTGGGTTAATCGCGAACCTGACCAATGGCGAGAACCCCTCACGCACTGGCTTTAACCTCAGCCTTGACCACTGATTTACGATAAGTCAGCAGAACGATGCCCGTGACCACGATCACCCCGCCGAGAATCTGTCCTTTACTGAGCATCTGGTCCAGCACAATCCAGCCCATCAGCAGCGTTGCCAATGGCTCGATGTTCATGACCGGCGCGTTGCGCGGCATGTCGAGGCGAGGCACCGAAATGAACAGGACGATAAAACCTGTGCCGTACAGCACCACCAGAGTGGCGAGGGCCAGCCATCCGGTCGAGGTCGCGGGCAGGTTCAATCCGCCGGGAAGGGCGCCCGTCAGCCCTGCCAGGTTGACGCTGCTGAACACGATGAAAATGGTCAGCAGACTGCGTACCGAGCCACGTACCTGAGACAACTTGTGGTCGGTGATCCACAGCGCGCAGGCGAACACGCTGGCGGCGCAGAATGCGAGCGCGACGCCGGTCAGCCATTGCGCACTGACGTCCGTCGTGGTCGAGAGACGCCCGGGGACATCCAGCACAAACACCAGGCCCAGTAGAATCAAACCCATCAACGTCGCGGTACGTGCGCTCGGTCGCGGGCCACCCAGTGCCCAGGTGAGCAATGCCAGCAGAATGGGGAATACGTTCGCCACCAGCAGGGCAAGCGCCACCGGCACCCGTGCGACAGCAGAGTAGAGGCACAGACTCTGCGCAGTGATCAGCAGCCCCAGCAACAGTTGCCAACGCCAGGCGCCCGCCGGCAAACGCAGGCTTTGTCTTTGCCACAGCACCAGGATGGCGAGCACCAGCAAGGTCCCGCCGGAACGCATCAAAATCGCCAGCAACACTCCCGCACCATCATCAAATGCGACTCGCGCCGCCACATGATTGCCGGCAAACGCACAGCCCATGCACAGCAGAATGATTACGGCGAGAAAGCGAGGGAAGGGTGGCGGTACGGTTTGCGCAGCGGTAGGGCGAGGCATGGCAGATCTCAGGATTGTTAGCCGTTCGAACGACTTGGTTTTTATTAGGTTGTCGTACAACCAGCCCGTTTTATCGCATTCGGCGACGTCGGGCAATAGTCCTGAAAGCGCACAGCTACGCATATGTTTGACGTTACGGTGGATTTCCCACTCCTATGATTAGGCGCAGAGATCGTATGACCTAATAAAAAAGGGGCGAGCCCGCCCCTCCCATAGGTCTGCATTTGTTCAGGCATGAAATGGATAATCGATGTAGCCACGCTGATCCCCGCCAAAGAAGCTGCTCGGATCCGGCGCGTTGAGCGCCAGGCCATCGTGCAGCCGACGCGGCAAGTCGGGGTTGGCCAGGAACGGGCGGCCAAACGCGATGATGTCGGCACGATCGGCAATCAGCGCCTGTTCGGCAGATTGCGCATCGTAGCCGCCCGCCAGAATCAGCACGCCGTTCCAGGTTCTGCGCAACTGGGCAATGATCGCGTCCCAGCGCGGGTCGAAGTTGTCATCTTTGACTGTGCCGACCATCGCCGGCTCGACCAGGTGCAGGTAGGCCAGATTCCATTGGTTGAGCGCTTCGACGAGGTGGCCGAAGGTGGCCTCCGGGGTGTCATCGCCCATGCCCATGAAGCGGCCCATCGGCGTCAGGCGTACGCCGACCCGTTCGGCACCGACTTCTTCAGCCACGGCCGCAACCACTTCCAGCAGAAACCGCGCGCGATTCTCCACGCTGCCGCCATAGGCATCGTCACGCTGATTGCTGTTGCTGTTAAGAAACTGGTCGAGCAGGTAACCGTTGCCGGCATGAATCTCTACACCGTCCATGCCTGCCTGCAATGCGTTGCGCGCGGCCACGCGGTAGTCCTCGACGATGCCGGCGATTTCCGCGGTTTCCAGCGCGCGCGGCACCGGCACATCACCCCAGACACCGTTACCGTTTTCGTCGACGATAAACGTCTTGCCCGGCACCGGCAGCGCGCTGGGCGCAACCGGCAGGCCGGCATCGGGTTGAAAGCTCGGATGGGAAACCCGACCGACGTGCCACAGTTGCATGAAGATCAACCCGCCGGCCTCATGCACCGCGGCGCTGACGTCACGCCACGCCCGGACCTGCTCAGGGCTGTAGATGCCCGGCGTCCAGGCGTAACCCTGAGCTTGCCGGGAGATTTGTGTAGCCTCGGTGATGATCAGCGCGGCACTGGCCCGTTGGCGGTAGTACTCGGCGTTCATCGGCGTCGGCACATCGCCCGGTTGGCCGGCGCGTGAGCGCGTCAACGGCGCCATTGCCACGCGGTGGGCGAGCGTATAAGGACCGAGTGCGAGGGGTTGGAACAGACGACGGGTCATGGGTAGCTCCAGATTTCAATTGAAGGAATTCAAGCGCGGCAGCGGGGCCGCGAACCAGTGCCGCTAACTTAACCGCGCTCAGCGGGGCTGATAATCGGCGACCGGCGCTACGCTGTTTTGCGCGCAACGCAATGGCGCCCGTGCTCATCAGCGATGAACACGGGCGTGGCTCAGGCAGGTTGGTTGGATCGGGTCAGCGGCAGGTTCAGCCAGCGCCGGCCGGTGGCGTTGGCGACGGCGTTGCCAAGGGCGGCGGCCATCGGCCCCTGGACGATTTCAGCGGCACCGAGGAAAGGTTGTCCCGGCTGGTCGAGCAAATGCACATCGACTTTTTTCGGCAGTTGCGTGAAGCGCAGAATCGGATAACCGCTCCAGTCGTAGCTGCGAATGCCCCCCGCGTCGTAAGCGACTTTTTCGTACAGGGTCCAGCTCGCGGACTGCACGATGCCGCCCTCGACCTGATTGCGCAGGCCGTCGGGGCTGACGATCTGGCCGACGTCCACCGCCGTCACCACGTGTTCGATGCGAATCTCGCCGGTCTGCGGATGCACCCGCAGCTTCACCGCGATGGCGCAGTAACCCATGATGTTTTTGTAGCGGGCAAAGGCGAAACCGATACCGGCGCCGGGCTCGCTGCTTTTTTGCGGCCAACCGATCTCATCACGCACACGCTCTACGACCGCGCGAGCACGCGGATCGCTGAGATGGGCCAGACGCAAGGCGACCGCGTCGATGCCGGCCCTGATCGCCAGTTCGTCGATACTCGCCTCGATGGCGAAGATGTTGATGTGCGCGCCCAGCGAACGCATGGCCGAGGTACGAAAGGGTATTTCGGTGACGAAGGTCATGTTGATGCGCGTCGAGTTCAACTCGTACAGCGGCACCGCGTTGCGATCACCATCGCCTTCGGGCTGGGCGATCGGCACGGAGGGCGCCGAGGCGAAAGGCCGCGCGAGCAAGCGTGCCGGCAGCAGACGCCCGGCGTTGACGATGCGTTCGTTGTGCGGCGTGGTCCAGAGGTCGTAGGCCCAGTCCTGCAAGCGGCCGTGGCTGAGGCCGGCGTCGACTTCGCTGACCATCGCCGAGCTATACGGCTCCCAAAGATTTTCCTGTTCGCGCATCCATTGCACGCGCACCGGCGTACCGGGCACGCGCAGGGCAATCAATGCTGCATCGGCGGCAGCATCATCTGCGCCGTTGTGGCCGTAACACCCTGAGCCTTCGGTATGAATACAGCGCACCCGCTCAGGTGGCAGGCCGAGCATTTCGGCAATCCCTGCGCGCAGCGGGTAAACGCCTTGGGTGTGGGTCCACACGGTGAGAACGCCGTCCTTGAACCAGGCCACTGCGCAAGACGGGCCGATCGAGCCATGCATCAAATACTGCTTGGTGACCCGCGCCTGAAAACGCGTATCGGCCGCGCCGCTCGGCGTGCCACTGTTGCTGATCGGATAGCGCCGTGAGGGCAGGCGTTTGAGCAGGTCATGAATCTGCGCCGAATCAGGAATCGCCTCGCCGCTGCTCCACTGCGCGACTTCGCTGGCACGGCGCATGGCTTTGATCGCTTGCCACTCGTCACGTGCGACTACCGCCAGATAGTTGCCGTCGCGGATCACCTTGACCACCCCAGCCAGCGCCTCGATGGACGCCGCATCGAATGCTTGCAACGTGCAGCCCGGACGAGACGGGCGGATCACCCGCGCATGCAGCATGCCCGGCAGACGCATGTCCTGGACGAATGCCGCGCCACCGCTGACCTTCGCCGGGATGTCGAGGCGCGGCAACGAATGGCCGATCAGTTTGAAATCAGCGGCGGCCATCGCCGGTGACTGCGCTTTGGCATATTGATGCACATCGACATGCTTGACCGCGTCGGCGTAACTCATCCGCTGAGCGGCCGGGCCTTCGATAACCCCTTCGCGGGTGCTCAGCAGCCCTGCATCAACCTGCCAACTGCGCGCAGCAGCATCGACGAGCATTTCGCGCACCTGCGCGGCGGCGTTATACAACGCGGTACCGCTGTCGAAAATGCTGTGGCTGCCGGCGGTGTAGCCTTCGTTGGGTGTCAGCGCGGTGTCGGCGGTGAGCAGGTTTATGGCGGTCGCCGGTACCTGCAAACGCTCGGCGGCGATTTGCAGCAGCGCGGTTTTCACCCCGGTACCCAATTCGACCTTGCCGGTGTAGACGGTAATGCCGTCGGCGCCGATGCGGATCCAGGCGTCGAGAAACGGGTTGGTGCGCAGGCTGCCGGGCAGGTCGGGGGCGAGGACCACGGTGCCGAGCGTATCGACTTCGGTATCCGCCAACACACGTCGCGCCACCGGCAGTAGGGTGAATGCCACCAGCAACGCGCCACCGCGCAAGAACGCGCGTCGGCTCGGGTTCAATTCATTCGACTCACTCATGTCAGGCTCCCATTGTCCCCGGCCACCTGTTTGATCGCCTCGATGATCCGCAAGTGCGTACCGCAGCGGCACAGATTGCCGGCCATGTGCTCGCGAATGATTGCCTCATCCGGGTGTCGATTGTGCTCAAGCAACGCCTGCGCGCGCATCAGCATGCCGGCAATGCAGTAACCGCATTGCGCGGCCTGTTTCTCGATGAACGCCGCTTGCAGAGGGCCAGGTTTTTCCGCGCTGCCGAGGCTTTCCACGGTGCGGATTTTTTTGCCTTCGAGGCCGGCGCAGGGTGTCAGGCAGGCGAACACCGGTTGATCATCGACGATCACCGTGCAGGCACCGCATTGCCCGAGACCGCAGCCGTATTTGGCACCGTTGAGGTTCAAGTGATTGCGCAGCGCATACAGCAGCGGCATGTCCGGCTCCAACTCAAGCGGTTGTGCGGCTCCGTTGACGTTGAGGGTGATCTGGCTCATTTCGTCTCCTGACGTAACGCTTCAATAGTGGAAGAGAGGTCCGCCCACGGCTGATTGGGGCTGGCTTGCTGACGCAGATACGCGGCCAGTGCGCCGAGTTGCGCGTTGTCGAGGCTGGCGGCGAACGCAGGCATCAGCGGGCCGGGCGATCCGGCTGTGGCGGGCAAGCCTTCGAGCACGGTTTTGAGGAAGTTGCGCGAACTGGCCGCTTGCAACGCCGAGGTGTTTTGCAACGCCGGGCGACCATCGATGCTGCGCATCGGTGCCGCCGGGCCATGGCAACCGGCGCAGGCGCTGCTGAAGAGCAGGGCGCCGCTCGAGTGGTCTGCCGCTTCACTGGCAGGCGTCTTCGCCGTCGTCTCTGTCACCGAAGGCGCGTTTTCCAAGCTCAGCAAATACTCGGCAATCGCCTCGGCTTCACTGGCGGGCAAGCGCGCCAGACTCAAGCTGACTGGACGCATCGGCCCGGCGGGTGTGCCGTGGCCATTGACGATCTCGGCGCGCAAATAGCCCACCAGTTGCTCACGACGCCACGGGTTGCCGCGCTGGCCCATGCCGACAAGCGCGGGCGCTTGCCAGCCATCGACGATGCCGCCCTGCAAATACTCCGAGGATTTTTCCGCGCCGATCAGGTTCAGCGGCGAATGGCAGCCGGCGCAGTGCCCCGGGCCGTCGACCAGATAACGCCCGCGATTCCATGCCTCGGTACGTCCCGCCAGCGGCGTCAGTGGCTCACCGTGCAGGAACAGCAGGTTCCAGAACGCCACCAACGGACGAATGTTCATCGGAAAATTCATCTGGTTCTGCGCGGCCGGCGCGTGCACGGCGGGGCCGCTCATCAAGTAGGCATAAGCGTCGGCGATGTCTGCTGCGCTCATGCGCCGGTAGTGCACGTAGGGGAACGCCGGATAGAGCAAGTGACCGTCGCGAGCAATGCCTTGACGCATCGCTCGCTCGAAGGCCGGCAGTGACCATTGGCCGATACCGGTCTCAGCGTCCGGGGTGATGTTGGTGCTGTACAGCGTGCCGAACGGCGTTACCAGCGGCAGTCCGCCGGCCAGATATTCACCACCGGGGCGGGTATGGCACACCGCACAATCGCCGGCCTCGACCACCCGCGCCCCGCGTTGCAACTGCGCAGTATCGAACAGCGTCGGACGCTCGATCGGTGTAATTGCCGGGCGCCACATCAGCCATATGGCGCCGATCAGGCCGAGCACGGCGGCGACTGCCACGCTGATCCATAGCGTTCTGGACTTCAGAAATGAGCTGTTCATGGCACAGGAAAAAACGCGGCAGGCGATGACAGGACGGATGGGCTGCGGGTCATGGAGACGCTCCTTGTGATGGCCGGGGAAGGGCGCCGCATGGGACGACAGCGCCAGAGGCCAAAGCGTAGAGAAACCACCAGCGTCGGAGAATCAGCGGCGCACGCAACAGCGCGTTGCGCGAGAAGCAACACCTGCGCCGTTGCGCCGGACGCATCAGTGCATTGCCCGCCGCGTGGATTCTGCGTATCGCCACAGGTCAGTAGCCTTGGCCGCACTTTCCTGAACTCAATGAGGTGTCATCATGCTCACGGGCAACCCGGCCGTTGCGGCCAACGCCGAACAGCCGACTTCACTTTCCGGCCTGATGGTCGCGTTCCTGGCATTTTGCTGTGGCGCGGTCGTGGCCAATCTTTATTACGCGCAGCCAATCGTCGAGCTGATTGCACCGCAGATTGGTCTGTCCAGCGCCAATGCCAGCCTGATCGTTTCGCTGACGCAGTTTGGTTACGCGCTGGGCCTATTGCTGCTGGTGCCACTGGCCGACCTGATGGAAAACCGCCGGCTGGTGGTTGGTTTCACCCTGGCGGCGAGCGTCACGCTGTTGTGCGCCGGACTGACCCATTCGCCGTCACTGTTCCTGGTGTTGTCTTTGCTAATCGGTCTGACCTCGGTGGCCGTGCAGATCCTTGTGCCGCTGGCGGCGCACCTGGCGCCCGAGGCCAGCCGTGGCCGCGTCGTCGGCAATATCATGAGCGGCCTGTTGCTGGGCATTCTGTTGTCGCGGCCTCTGTCGAGCCTGTTGGTTGAAGTGTTCGGCTGGCGCGGGGTGTTTTACAGCGCATCAGCCCTGATGGCCGTCATCGCTCTGATTACCGCTGTGGCACTGCCGCGTCGACTGCCGACGCATAAGGCCACCTATGCTGCGCTGATCGGTTCGGTGTTTGCCTTGGCCCGGCGCTATCCGCTGTTGCGTCAGCGCTCGCTGTATCAAGGACTGTTGTTTGCCAGTTTCAGTCTGTTCTGGACCCTCGCGCCGATTGAACTGATGCGTCACCACGGCTTTACTCAGACGCAAGTCGCGATCTTTGCACTGGTCGGTGCGGTGGGTGCCATTGCAGCGCCGATTGCCGGACGTCTGGCGGATGCCGGGCATGGTCGGCGCGGCACGCTGGTCGCATTGTTGCTGGCGCCGGTTTCGCTGTTGATCGCCGCACTCCCGGGCAGCGGCTATGTCTGGCTGGTGGTGTGCGCGGTGTTGCTGGATTTCGCCGTGCAATTGAACATGGTGCTCGGCCAGCGTGAGGTGTACGCCCTTGATCCCCACAGCCGTGCGCGCCTGAACGCCGTGTACATGACCAGCATTTTCGTCGGCGGCGCGGTGGGGTCGCTTGTCGCCAGTCCGCTGTACGAGCACTTCGGCTGGAACCTGTCCGCCGTCGCGGTGGCGCTGCTGCCAGCGCTGGCGCTCGGATTGTTCCTGAGTCGCAAGGCCGATGTCTGAACATCCGGCAAGTGTGTTCAAGCACGGCGGTACAAGACGTCGGGGGAACAGTGATGCACAATCATCCGCGTTCCCTTTCGACCGGACCCCGCTTATGGACAAGTTGCTGGCACTGAAGATGTTTGTGGAAACCGTGCGCTGCGGAGGCTATTCCTCGGCAGCGCGCAAACTTGGGATATCCACGTCGTCAGTGACACGGCAAGTGGCCGGGCTGGAACACGAGTTGGGCGCGAGCCTGCTCAATCGCACCACGCGCAACACCAGCGTGACCGTTGCCGGCCAGACTTATTTCGAAAAAGCCGTGGCGATTCTCGACGCGATCGACGAAGCCGATGCTGTCGTCGCCGATCGTGGCGCCGAAGCGCAAGGCCGTCTGCGCATCAGCGTGCCGGTGGAGTTCGGCCGACGCCTGATCGCGCCGCACCTGAGCCGTTTGCTTGAACGGCATCCGGGCCTGGAGATCAGTCTGTCGCTGAGCGATCAGGTCAGCGACCTGCTCAGCGAGCAGATCGACGTTTCGGTACGGCTGGGATCGTCGGTGGTCAGTGACGATATCGTCAGCAAACGCGTGGGGCAGTTTGAACGCTGGGTGGTGGCCAGTCCGGCGTATCTGGCGCGTAGCGCGGCGCTTGGTCATCCACGGGATTTGCTGGAGCATCAGTGCCTGCGTTTCGATTACGGCGGCACCCACCAGCACTGGACCTTTCAGAATGAAGACGCGCCCATTCAGCTCAATGTCCATGGGCGCCTGCAAAGCAACAACGCCGACATCCTGCGCGAAGCTGCCATCGGTGGCGGCGGGGTGACGCTGCTGGCTGACTGGCTGGTGCGCGACGACGTGGCAGCCGGCCGGTTGACCCGCTTACTTGAGCATTACGAGGTCAATCCCGGCAGTGCCAGCACCTGCATCAACGCGTTGTATTTACCCAATCACCGTGGCTCCAGCCGGATCAATGTGTTTATCGATTTCCTCATGGAAATTCTCAGCCCGTCGCCGGCACCCGCAGCGTGACCCCTACGGCTCAACGGCGCCCGGTCCGCGTACTCACATCCACCCAAACCGCCAACACCAGAATGCTGCCCTTGACGATCATCTGCCAGTAGCTGTCGACATCGAGCATCGACATGCCGTTGTCCAGACTGGTGATGACCAGCGCACCGAGGAGGGCGCCGTACACCGTGCCGGAACCGCCGCGCATGGAAGTACCGCCGATAAAGCATGCGGCGATGGCGTCGAGTTCGCCCATGCTCCCGGCCGAGGGCGAACCGGCGGCCAGGCGTGCGGTATTGACCACGCCGGCGAGGGCGCACATCACGCCCATGATCCCGAAGATCCACAGCTTCACCGCCTGCACATTGATTCCGGACAGACGCGTCGCTTCCATATTGCTGCCCACGGCATACACGCGCCGGCCGAACACGGTCTGACTGGTGACGTAGCTGAACACACCCAGCAAAATCAGCAGCAACAGGACCGGCACTGGAATGCCGTCGTAGCTGTTCAGCGTCTGCACGAAGCCGGCCAGCACGACACCGATCACCAACACGCGGACGACGTCACGCACCAAAGAATGCGCCGCGAGACCGTGCAGGGCGCGATTGCGTCGTTGTTTCCAGGTGAGGAATACGGTCAGCGCGAACAGCAAAATACCCAGACCAGTGCCGATCGCGTGGGGCAGGTAACCCTGGCCAATGTAGACCAGCTCCGGCGATACCGGCGCGATGGTCGTGCCGCCGGTAATCCCCAGCAAAATCCCGCGAAAAGCCAGCATGCCGCCGAGACCGACAATGAATGAGGGAATGCGCAGGTAAGCCGTCATGTAGCCGTTGGCGAGGCCGATCATCAGCCCGCAGAGGGCGACCAGACTCAGATTCGCCAGCAGCGGAATGTGATAGACCACATCGAGAATCGCCGCGAGACCACCGAGCAGACCGAGTAATGAACCCACCGACAAATCGATCTCGCCGCTGATGATCACCAACACCATGCCGCAGGCGAGAATCCCGGTAATCGACATCTGCCGCAGCAGATTGGACAGGTTGCGCGGGGTGAGGAATCCGCCCTCGGTCTGCCAGCTGAAGAACAGCCAGATCAGCACCACGGCAAACACCAGCGCGAGCATTTTGTAGCGGGTGAACAGTTGTTTGACCTGATTCATTTACGCGGATTTCCGATCATTATTGTTATGACTGCCAGGCTGACTGAGGGCGGCGGCGAGCACCTGTTCCTGCGTCAATTCATGGTTGACGAAGTCGCCACGCAACTGACCTTCGCCGATCACCAGCACGCGGTCGGACACGCCGAGCACTTCGGCCAGTTCCGACGAGACCATGATGATCGACACGCCGGCGGCGGCCAGCGCGCCCATCAACTTGTAGATTTCGTATTTGGCGCCGACGTCCACGCCTCGGGTCGGCTCGTCGAGAATCAACACCCGGGGTTTGGCCAGCAGCATCTTCGCCAGCACGGCTTTTTGCTGATTGCCACCCGACAGGCTGGTGATCGGCAGGAACGGGCTGGCGGTTTTGAGATGCAGGCGCGAGATTTCCCGATCGATGCTGCCCAGTTCGGCTTCGGCATCAATGCGGGTCAGTTTTGAGTAGTTGTCCAGCACGGCGAGGGTGATGTTCTGGCCGACGCCCAGATCCGGAATGATGCCTTGGCGCTTGCGGTCCTCCGGCACCAGGCACAGGCCGGCACGGATGGACTTGAGCGGCGTGCGGGTATCGATGGGTTGGTCATCGAGCCAGACTTCGCCCTCGTGGCGACCGGGGTAAGCGCCGAACAGCGCGGTCACCAGTTCGGTACGGCCGGCACCGACCAGCCCGGCAATGCCGAGGATTTCGCCGCGCTTGAGCACGAAGGAAATATCGTCGACCCGTTTGCGCTTGGGGTTGTCGACGTCGTAGCAGGTGATGTGCCGGGCCTCGAAAATCACTTCGCCGATGTCGTGCGGCTCACTGGGGTAGAGGTTGCTCATTTCGCGGCCGACCATCTGCGTGATGATCTGCGCAATGTCCATGTCGGCCATGGCGGTGGTAGCGATGTGTTTGCCGTCGCGGATCACCGAAATGGTGTCGCACACAGCGGCCACTTCATCGAGCTTGTGCGAGATGTAGACGCAGGCAACGCCTTTGGCTTTGAGGTCGCGGATGATGTCCAGCAACACCTCGATTTCCGAACGGCTCAAGGCTGATGAAGGCTCGTCGAGGATCAGCAGACGGGCCTTTTTATTGAGGGCCTTGGCGATTTCCACCAGTTGCTGATAGCCGCCGCCGTACTGCGACACCGGCAGCGCTACGTTCATGTCGGGGACTTTCAATTCGCGCATCAGCGCTTCGGCGCGGTGGATCATCGCCGGGTAATTCATGCGTCCGCCGGGCAGCGTCAGTTCATGGCCCATGAAAATGTTTTCGGCCACCGACAGGTCGGGCACCAGCGTCAGCTCCTGGTGAATGATGACGATACCGGCGGCTTCCGTTTCACTGATCGATTGCGCCCTGAGCGGTTGCCCGTCCCAGAGGATTTCACCGTCCCAGGTGCCGTGGGGGTAGACCGCCGAAAGGATTTTCATCAGCGTGGATTTGCCGGCGCCATTCTCGCCGCACAGGCCAACGCACTCGCCGGGCCTGACCTTGATGTCGATGCCGTTGAGGGCTTTGACACCGCCGAAGGTTTTGACGATGCCGTTCATTTGCAGCAGATAGTCGGACATGGACAGGGCTCGTATATCAAAGACTCACACACCACGAAACCTGTGGGAGTGAGCTTGCTCGCGAAAGCGTCGGTTCAGACAATGCTTCGTTGACTGACACAACGCCTTCGCGAGCAGGCTCGCTCCCACAAGGGTTTTCGCATTACCGGAGATCACTTCCCGGCGATTTGCGCCTTGGTGTAGAAGCCGTCCTGTTCGAGCAGGTCGATGTTGTCCTTGGTCAGCGGGGTTGGCGTGAGCAGGATGGTGTCGACCTTTTTGCTGCCGTTGTCGTACTGCGAACTGAAGGCGGGTTTTTCGTTGCGTGCCAGTTGTACCGAGAGCTTCGCCGCTTCGGTGGCGATGAGTTTCAGTGGCTTGTACACGGTCATGGTTTGCGTGCCGGCGATCACACGTTTGACTGCGGCAAGGTCAGCATCCTGTCCGGAAATCGGCACCTTGCCGGCCAGTTGCTGCGCCGCCAGTGCCTGAATGGCTCCGCCGGCCGTGGCGTCGTTGGAAGCGACGATGCCGTCGATTTTGTTGTCGTTACGGGTCAGGGCGTTTTCAACAATGCTCAGCGCTTCGGTCGGGTTCCATTCCTTCACCCACTGTTGGCCGACGATCTTGATATCGCCCTTGTCGATGGCCGGTTGCAGCACTTTCATCTGGCCTTCGCGGAGGATTTTGGCGTTGTTGTCGGTGGGCGCACCACCGAGCAAAAAGTAATTACCCTTGGGCGCCGCTTTCAGCACACCGCTGGCCTGCATTTCGCCGACTTTTTCGTTATCGAAGGAAATGTAGGCGTCGACATCGGCGTTGAGGATCAGCCGATCGTAGGAGACGACTTTGATCCCGGCTTTCTTCGCTTCGGCCACCGCGTTGGTCAGCACCGTGGCGTTGAACGGGACGATGACGATGACATCGACGCCCCGGGAGATGAGGTTTTCGATCTGGGAAATCTGCTTCTGTTCGTTGGCATCGGCCGACTGCACGAAGACCTTGGCATCCATTTTTTCCGCTGCCGCGACGAAGTAATCACGGTCACGCGACCAGCGTTCCAGGCGCAGGTCATCAATGGAGAAACCGATTTTCGGGTGGGCAGCATCAGCCATCACCGGCAGTGACAGCAGCGCCAGGGCAGTGGCCAATAGCGTGCGTTTTACGTTCTTCATAGTGGGGCGTCCTTTTATTTTTGTTGGAAAGACACGGCCTGACGATGAGTATCGGGCTGGTAAAACTGTAGAGAATCCGCAGACGCCGCAGAAACAGAATTGTCGTAGAAATGTCACCGCGTCGATGCGCCCGCAGATTCCCCGTGTGATCAGCGATAGATAAACCGGTTGACGATGTTCTCGAGCCTTTCCTGGCGGCCGCTGACGGCTTGCGGGTTCAACTCGTTGGTGAACGCGTGCTCAGCCAACGACTCAAGGTTGAAGTCACCCGCCATCACCGCCTGGCCGAACGGCTGCTGCCAACCGGCGTAGCGTTGATCCTTGAGCCGTTGCAGCTCGTCGTTCTGCACCATGGCCGCTGCGCGCTCTAGCGACAGGGCGAGAACGTCCATGGCGCCGACGTGGCCATGGAACAGATCAATCTGATCAAGGCTTTGCCGGCGAACCTTGGAATCGAAGTTGAAACCGCCATTCTTGAAGCCACCGGCCTTGAGGATTTCATAGGTGGCCAGGGTCATTTCTTCGACGCTGTTGGGGAACTGGTCGGTGTCCCAGCCGTTTTGCGGATCACCGCGGTTGGCGTCGATGCTGCCGAAAATTCCCAAGGAGACGGCCGTCGCAATTTCATGATGGAAGCTGTGCCCAGCCAGGGTTGCGTGGTTGGCCTCGATGTTGACCTTGATTTCGTGCTCCAGCCCGAACTGCTGGAGAAAGCCGAACACGGTGGCGCTGTCGTAATCGTATTGATGCTTGGTCGGCTCCTGCGGCTTGGGTTCGATCAGCAGATCACCGGTGAAGCCGATCTTGTGTTTGTGCTCGACCACCATGCGCATGAAGCGGCCCAACTGTTCGCGTTCACGCTTCAAGTCCGTGTTGAGCAGGGTTTCGTAGCCTTCGCGGCCGCCCCACAACACGTAGTTGGCGCCTTTAAGGCGATGGGTCGCGTTCATGGCGCTGAACACTTGTGCTGCGGCGCAGGCGAACACTTCTGGATCCGGATTACTCGCGGCACCTGCCGCGAAACGCGGGTTGCTGAAGCAGTTGGCGGTGCCCCATAGCAGCTTGATGCCGCTGGCTTCCTGGTGTTGCTCGAGGTGATCAACCATCTGTGCGAAGTGGTTGCGGTACTCCTTCAGAGAGCTGCCTTCCGGGGCGACATCGGTGTCATGGAAGCAGTAATAGTCGATGCCCAGTTTGGAAAAGAATTCGAACGCGGCTGCGGCTTTGCCGATCGCCACTTCCATCGGGTCCCCAGCGTGTTGCCAAGGGCGCTTGAACGTCCCCGCGCCAAACACATCGGAACCCGGCCAGACGAACGTGTGCCAGTAACAGGCGGCCATGCGCAGGTGTTCGCGCATGGGTTTGCCGAGGATGAGTTTGTCGGCGTCGTAGTGACGAAAGGAGAGGGGAGAATCGCTATCCGGGCCTTCGTAGCGAATCGCATCGACATCGGGAAAATACTGCATGGACCTTGTCCTTGTTGTTCTTGGCGGTGTCTCGATACTAGCAACGGCCCTGTACCCGCTGATTATGAAAAACATCAACACGGGGTGCGATTTTGCGTATTGAGCTTCTTCGGCCACGGGCCTAGTCTGTGCCAATCGCCTCTGTGAAAAGGGGCTTAGAACAAGCATAAAAACAATGAAAACCGTACCGCCTGTTCACCGCATCGCCCTGTTGTTCAACGGCAGCAAGATCTACGACCGTGGCATCATCAGCGGCATCGGCAACTACCTGAGCAGCACCCGTGCTTCCTGGGACCTGTTTCTCGAGGAGGATTTTCTCTGTCGCTTGAAAGGCATCGAACGCTGGCAGGGCGACGGGATCATTGCTGACTTCGATGATCCGCTGATTGGCGAGGCGCTGGCCGATATCCAGATGCCAGTGGTAGCGGTAGGGGGCTCGTACGAGGATAAGCGCGCTTATCCGAAAGCGATTCCCTACGTCGCCACCGATAACAACGCGCTGATGACGCTGGCCTACAAGCATTTGATCGAGGCGGGACTGCAGCGCTTTGCCTGCTTCAGCCTGCCGGAAGCGCAAGCCAATCGCTGGGCGCAAGAGCGGGAAAAAGCCTTTCGCAAACTAATGAAGCGCGACGGCCTGCACGGCGAAATCTATCGCGGCATGGGCACCAGCGCACCGCTGTGGGACAGCGCCGTCGAACAACTGATCGCCTGGCTGCAAAGCCTGCCCAAACCCATCGGCATCATCGCCGTCAGCGACGCCCGCGCGCGCCAGTTGCTGCAAGCCTGCCTGACCGCCGGCATTGCCGTGCCGGAGCAGGTGGCATTGATCGGCATCGACAATGATCCGTTGACCCGCAGCCTGACCCGGGTGCCGCTGAGTTCGGTTATTCAGGGCACGGAAACCATGGGCCGTACCGCCGCGCAATTACTCCATCAGATGCTCCATGGAATGCCGTCCACCGGTACACAAATCCTGATTCCTCCCGATGCGGTCAACGTGCAGGTGTCGAGTTTGCACCAGCCATTGGGCAATCCGTACGTCATGCAGGCGCTGTTGTTCATTCGCCAATATGCCTGCCAAGGAATTAAAACAGCGCAGGTGGCGGCTTATGTTGGTGTTTCGCGTTCGTCACTTGAAGCGCATTTTCGCAGCGAGCGTGGTTGTAGCGTGCATGACGAGATTTTGCGTTTTAAATTGGCGGCGGCGACTAGCGGCCTTAAAGATGCAGATTCAGTGATTGCCGACGTTGCGCGCAGTTGTGGGTTTAAATCTGCGCAGTATCTGCACACGGTGTTTCGGCGGGAGTTTGGCTGCACGCCGCGGGAGTATCAGCAAGGGGCAGGGATGCGCTGATGGAATACCGGAAATGAGGTTAGAGTGGGCATCAATGTCTTGATTGTTGCGTGAACAATGAATCGTCCGCTGTTCGTTTCTCTGGATGGGCCCAAAGGCACCGGCAAAACCACACTATTGGAGGCCGTTACGCAAGTACTGAGGGCGGGCAACCAGAAAGTCATCCGGCTTTGCGAGAGAAAAAGCGATCCGTTCAGGGGTGAAACCATGGCCTTGGTTAACACTCTGGCGAGAAATCCTTGCCGGGATCTGGAGTGGGCTGTGTGTCAGCGCCTTGCGGATAGCCGTCGCTGGATCTCCCAGAACGTTCTGACGAAGCAGCCGCTGGACAGCATCATCTTGATCGATCGCTGGTATCCCTCGGATGCGGCGTTTCGCCAAACCATCCCGTTTGCCGAGATTCTTCAATTGAATATGGAGCGAGATGTGCGGGTGCCAGATCTGCATGTCGGCGTCGTCACCGATCCGGATATTTCATGGGCCAGAGCTGCTAACCGATCACGAGGACTGGGCGGCACTGTGATCCAGAAGCACGCAGAGCATGTGGCGTGTACGGAAATGTTCGAGCAAGCGGTCAAGGATCACGGTTGGATGTTGTGCCGTAATGAAGGAACGGTTGAGGAGGCGACGATGCTGGTGGTTTCTCGGGTCTATGAGGTGCTTGGGTTGAACGTCGAAGTGGATGCCAGTCTTGGCGCTCAGGGTATCGCGTAGACCTTGAAGTTCAGTGGACACGGCCTGCCACTTCGGTGCTCTCGGCGGTACAAGGTCACCTTTCGGTAAGGCCCGAAAAGGGCCTTTTTGCTAGATGAGGAATTGGAATTGAGAGCAGGTTTTCCAGCTCTAAAGGCCATTTGGCTGACTTGGCTTTGCTGTATTTTCTTGGGCTAGCTCGATGCACTTCAATGCCAAAATGGTTGTCGGGTCGACCAATGCAACCTCATGATTTCTGATCATGTAGGATTCGCTATGCTGGAGCACCAATGGAAGCTCTGTGCACCCCAGGATGAGTACATCTGCACCCAGTTCACATAGATGCTCTGCGGCGGTGAGTAACTGATCCCTACAAATGCCCTCCGTAAACCCCGCCTTGATTCCGTGATCTCCGTAGATCGAATCCATCACCAGCGTTTGGTAGTTCGCGCCAGGGATGATGATTTGAAGTCCAGCCCGTCGCGCTGCTTCGTGATACACCTGACTTTTTATCGTGCCGGAAGTAGCAAGCAGGCCAACGGTTTTGCCTGCGCCATATCTGTGCACGATTGCCTCTACTGTCTCAGTCAACATATTCACGATAGGCACACGAAGATGTGCCTGGATGCGCTCAACAAATGCATGAGCGGTATTACAAGGAATGGCTATGGCATTGGCGCCAGCGCTTTCCAGCCGCTTGCATGTTGCGTACATCGCCATCGTTGGATCAGTTTCGTCATTCAGCAGGTTGGCCGTGCGATCAGGGATCTGGGGGTTTTGTTCTACCACCATTTTGATGTGCTCCTGGTCGCGGCCTGCGGGTGTGTGTGCCACGACCTTACCCATGAAGTCGACCGTTGCCGCCGGCCCAACTCCGCCTACTATCCCAAGTTTAAATGGCGGGCGGGTTGACTGGCCTTTTTCCAAGGTGGCAAAAGTCGCATAAATCTCGTTGATATCCAGGACAGTCAGGCCACGTCTTTGAAGATCACCGCAGACCAATGAGAGCTCAGTCATGCCGGGCAGAATTATCGTGGCACCCTGATCCTGAAGTGAGAGGCATGCCTGATACACGCACTCCACTGGCACACCATCAAGGTGTCCATCTTTGATGCCGTTGACACCATACATGGCGTCCATTAACCCAGACTGCTCGGTGTCACGGGGATAGACCAGCTTGAAGTCGGTGCCAAAATAGCGCTCGAACAACCCGGAGTGCCTGACATAGTCCGAAGCGACGATGCCCAACGTGGTACCAGGCTCCGCGACATGATCGATGTGCTTGCGCAATGCCGTCATCATGTCCAAGACAGGTATTCCTATCTCTTCCTGGATCTCCTCACGAAACGTGTGACTGGCGAAACAAGGCAGTAATACTGCGTTTACTTCGCTGGCCTCGAATGTCTGGCAAACCTGGAACACGTAGAACTTTCTGGAGCTCATGTTGGCGCCCTGATCAAGGGGCATAAGGACGTCCTTGAAGGGGTGTTGCTCAAACAGGAAGTGGTAGCGGCCTTGATCTTCCAAAACCGCTCTGGACTTCACCAACTTGTAGAAAAGATCGCCGCCGGCCAGTGATCCAAGTCCGCCGACGATACCTAATTTGCGAGCAAACGATGACTTGCTGGACGGCTTCGATTTACCTTTCATCTCTATGCTCTCAAGCGCTGGCTACAGTTTGGGTAGGGATTGCAGATGCGTTTTCGGGCTCGTCTTCAGCCTCTTCATGTGCCTCTGATTTGGCAACCACTGCAGTTGCAATGCTATTGCCAACCACGTTGGTGGCAGTTCTGGCCATGTCGAGGAATTGATCAATGCCGAGGATCAGCAAAATGCCTGCTTCGGGAAGGTTGAACATGGGTAACGTCGCCGCCACCACAACCACCGATGCTCGCGCTACACCTGCCATCCCCTTGCTGGTGATCATCAGCGTCAGAAGGATTAGCAGTTGCTGTGTGAAGCTCAGGTCGACGTTGTAGGCTTGGGCAATGAACATGATGGCGAATGCTTGATACATCATTGAACCATCAAGGTTGAATGAGTAGCCCAGCGGTAGAACGAAGCTGGAAACGCGTTTTGGCGCACCAAATTTCTCTAGTGCCTCCATGGTTTTGGGATATGCAGACTCGCTACTGGCAGTAGAAAACGCTAACAGAACAGGTTCGCGAATCAGCTTACCCAATGTAAATACCGAGCGGCCCAAGAACAGGTAGCCAGCACCGAACAACACACACCACAGAATCACAATGCCCAGGTAGAACTCGGCAATTAGCTTGCCGTAATCAACAATCAATCCGAGGCCTTGAGTGGTGATAGCTGATGCGATGGCTGCAAATACACCGATGGGCGCGAAGGCCATGACAAAGTCCGTGACCTTGAACATCACCTTGGCCAGTTCTTCGATGCCATCGACTATCGTTGTGTAACCTGCTCGCTTCACACCCGCCAAGGCAAAACCGAAGAACAACGAGAAGACCACGATTTGCAGGATTTCGTTGTTGGCCATTGCTTCAGCGATGCTGCGTGGAAACACGTGGCTGATGAAAACCTTGAGGCTGAAATCCCCGGTGTTGACAACGGGACTCGCCGCGTGCTGGACGACCCCCATGTTCAGTCCTGCGCCAGGCTGAAACAGGTTCACCAGGCCCATGCCGATTGCCAGCGAGATCACCGAAGCGGTGACGAACCAGACCATGGCTCTTAGGCCAATGCGGCCAACGGAGCGAGAGTTTCCCATGCTGGCAATTCCGCCGACCAAGGTGGCGAATACCAGAGGAGCGATGATCATCTTGATCATGCGTAAAAAGATGTCAGTGACCATCGAGAAGTAAGACGCTATCTCTTTGGCGTTTTGTTCGCTCCCTGCGAAGTGATGGCACGCCCAACCGACAAGCACGCCTAAGGCGATGCCAATTGCGATCCGACGCGGAAGTTTATTTTTCTTCACGGAGCTATCCTCAAGTGGTTTTTTTGCTTTTTTTACTTGGCAGGAGACAAGTCTCATTCGGTCGAAGCTCTTCGGCCTCGCTTCTACGATTTCGATTCTATGGTCGGGTTTGCAGGGGCATGATGAGTAATCCCGATAGGCTCATGCGTTTTTGGAATAGTTTTCGAAATCGCTGCTTTGCGCTGACTCCGGGGCCGTAAACTGCTCACTCGGGACATGAGGTGTGGTTATGCAAATCAAATGGCTGGATGATCTTTTAGCGGTCGCGGAGTGGAAGAATTTCTCTCGGGCTGCCGAGGTTCGCTGTGTGACCCAGTCGGCGTTGTCGAGGCGCATAAAGTCGCTTGAAGAGTGGGTGGGCGCAGAGTTGGTGGATCGTGGTACCTATCCTGTCCAACTGACTCCAGCTGGTCGCACATTTTGTGAGGAAAGCCGTGAAGCATTGGCGGGACTAATGAGGTTGCGTTCGAGTCTGCGGGAGGTAGAGCGGATGCCAGGGCGCTCCATTCAGGTGACCGCCGGGCACAGCTTGTCGATGACATTTTTACCGAAGTGGCTAACTCAGTTTCAGCAGCACAATGAACAGTTTAATGCGCGAGTCGTCGCCGCGAACATTCATGACGCGGTCATCGCGTTGGAGGAAGGGGGGTGCGATCTGATGATCGTCTATCACCACCCTTTGGCGCCCATACTTCTAGATCCAGCAAAGTTCGGCAGCCTGACGTTGGGACATGACGCCTTCATTCCATTGTGCGCACCAGACAAGAAAGGGCATCCGCTGTATCGCTTGCCTGGCACGTCAACCAAACCTGTTCCACACCTGGCCTACACGGCCACCACTTTCTTAGGACGCGTTGCAGACATCGTCATCAAAAATGGGCCATCTGTGAGCGTGTTGGAGCGCTGCTATGAAGCAGACATGGCGATGCTTTTGATGCGAATGGCGATAGAGGGATACGGCGTTGCATGGTTGCCACAGAGCGCTGTAATTGACGAGCTTCAGCGAGGTCAGTTGGTGAAAGCGGGTGGTGATGAATGGAGTACACGACTGGAGATACGTTCCTACTGCTCCATAACTAATGAGAATCCTACGATGCGCAGCTTATGGAAAACACTCGAAGGCGCCTCCCGCGATCTTCATGGAAAAGCAGCCAGTTGATCGAAGCTCCAAGGTTCGAATCACGTGAAATCGTACCCTCAAGCAATGGTAATGACATCTGCGCATCGAACCATTCTGAAACGTCATCACCCTCAATTTTCTGCGTGATAGTCTCGTCGCACTTTTGAATTGGCACTGATCGTTCCCACGATGAAGGCCATAGTGAGGAGCGATCGTGCCCAGAGTTTCCCATCAAGCATTACGCCGTTCATTTCGCGTGCTGCTGGCGTCCGGTAACTGTTTTCAGACGGCTTCTGTCTTTGATCCGATGTCAGCACGCATTGCCGCCGACCTCGGATTTGAAGTGGGCATTCTGGGTGGGTCAGTTGCATCACTGCAGGTTTTAGCCGCGCCAGACTTCGCACTGATTACCTTGACTGAATTTGTCGAGCAGGCGGCCAGGATAGGCCGTGTGGCGCAGTTGCCTGTCATCGCTGATGCTGATCACGGTTATGGGAATGCACTCAACGTCATGCGAACTGTTCAGGAGTTGGAGCGTGCAGGGGTGGCCGCGCTCACGATTGAGGACACTCTTCTTCCGGCTCAATTTGGCTGTAGATCAACAGACCTCATTAGCACTAATGAGGGGGTAGGGAAAATTCGGGCAGCACTAGAAGCACGCGTCGATCCGGAGCTTTCGATTATTGCTCGAACTAACGCATCAGCTTTATCGGTGCAGGAGGTCGCTCACCGTATGCGTGCTTATGAACAAGCTGGCGCGGACGGAATTTGTATCGTTGGCATACAAGATGTTGCCCATCTTGAGCAGGTCGCAGAGTACATCTCTATTCCATTAATGTTGGTCACCTACGGAAACCCAAAACTCAACGATAACGAACGGCTAGCGAAGCTAGGAGTGCGGATCATCGTTGCAGGTCATAGCGCATATTTCGCGTCCATCAAGGCTACCTACGACTGCCTTCGTGAACAACGCCAGCTCACTCGCAGCACATCAAACTTAAGCGCAACCGAGCTGGCCTATACCTACACATTGCCGGAAACATATTTGAATTGGGCCAGGGACTTCATGGATGTTCAGGAGTGATGAAAATCTCCTGATCAGCTCCTGTTGCTCTGCCGACAAGTTTCCTCCTGCTTGAATCCGCAGGCATGATTTGCGTGCCGAGAAGAGCACTCGCACTCATGCGGTTTGGTCACCCTCAGTTGCGTATTCAGCAGTTTGCTTCCGGAGCGATCCGGGAGCTTTTTTCTTTTCAAATAAGCGCTCGAAGCCCTGAGTGTTTCTGCCTGCTCGATAATGGGTACGGCAGATGACTTTAACTGCTAGCGAGCGTTGTCATGCTCCGGAGATCTAGCAATGTTCGGCTCACAAGCAGGAGCTGTTGCTATGCAAATTCTGATGCTTGAGCACAATGGCTGGATTCCCAACAATCCGAACCTACCTGTACTCGTATACCTCAACGCAATCGCAAGTCAGCACATCGATTTGGCTTCACAGTTTGAGGCAGCTTTCAGCACTAATGGCTGGCCTCTGCAATGGCGTAACGGGGTATACGGTTATCATCATTATCATGCTGAAGGGCACGAGGTGCTTGGCATCGCCAATGGCCACGCTCGATTGATGCTGGGCGGCCCTGATGGCTTTGTAATCCAAGCCAGGGCCGGTGATGCATTGTTGCTACCCGCAGGCACAGGTCTGTGCAACTTGAGCTCCAGCGACGACTTTCTGGTGGTCTCCGCTTGCCCGGCGGCACAGCACGCGGACATCTGTCGCGCGGCACCAAGCAAGTCGCAACTGGTGAAGATTGACGAACTGCCGTTTCCAGATCTAGACCCGGTGCAAGGCGCACATGGCCCCTTACGTAAATATTGGAAGTGCTTGCCGTGTAGAGGGACGAGGTAGATTGACCAGGGCAGGTAACGCAGTATTGGTCGCGATTTGCGCATACCTGCTTCAGAGCGATTCGAAGATCAATCGGGCGAGACACTCAGGCTCAACCGCTTTTAGGTTTACGACCCCGCGAGCTTGGTTTCATCGGTACGCTTTTACCATACTCACTCCACCATAGCGCGAGTGCCTCCATCGTTGGCCCTAGCGCACGGGCTTTTGCCGTCATCTCATATTCGACGCGTGGGGGGACTTCTGCGAAGACTGTTCGCGATACCAGGCCATCGTTTTCAAGTTCACGAAGCTGTGCTGTCAGCATGTGCTGAGTGATACCGCTGATCGCTTTACGCAGTTCTCCGAAGCGATAGATTCGCTGGTTCAACAACCACATGATTTCCAGCTTCCACTTGCCTGAGAGGAGCGCGAATGCACGGCGCATTTCCTCATGCATGTTGATCTGATCGTCATCAATAGTCTGGTTTTCCATACTAAGCACCACTTTTTCATCCTACTTGTAGCTTTTCATATTAGGCGACATCGTAGACCTAAGTCGACGCATCAATGCCTGCTTAGGAAAAGTCTCATGATTGAAATCTACATTTACTGGATCAGCACAACACTTCTGTCGTTGTTGTATTTGGCTTCGGCGACGATGTACCTGGTCAAAAGGGAATGGGTTCGTCAAGCACTCGCCGACCTTGGATATCCCGCCACCCTGATGCCGCTGCTCATTGCGGTGAAGATCCTGGCCGTGGTTGCCATCCTTCTACGCATTAACGTCTCGCTTAGTGATCTCGCCTACGCCGGCATGCTTTATCACCTACTGCTCTCAGCGTTCGCGCATTTAAATGTCCGCAAGCCTAGCGGAGCCTTACCGGCGGCTATCTGTCTCGCGCTGCTGATCACTTCTTTTGTCACCCAAAATGCCGCTCGTGACGTGCCGTCACCTTACGTACAAGTAGCTGCGGCTCATTCATTAACCTCTAAATAACTGGAGATCGTAATGTCCCGACTAAACGGAAAAGTAGCCATTGTCATCGGAGCCGGTCGTGGTATTGGTCGCGCTACCGCAGAGCTCTTTGCAAAAGAAGGTGCAAAGGTCGCCGTTGTTTCAAGGACGGCTGAGAATGTGGCCGGTGTTGTCGCTGAGATCCAGGCTGCGGGCGGTACCGCCCTCGGGGTAGTCTGCGATGTGTCCGACCCGAGTCAGATCAGTGTCGCCGTGGAAAAGGTCGTGGTTGAATATGGGCGCATCGATATTCTTGTGAATAATGCCTTTGACCCTTCAGTGGTCTCATCCTCCGTTCTCGACTTGTCGACCGAGCAGCTGCAACGCAATTTGGAGATGGGGCCGATTGCCTATCTACGGACGATGCAAGCCTGCTACCCACATCTCAAAGCCAGTGGGGAAGGGCGTGTCATTAACTTTGCATCGCTGGCAGGTGTGATTGGCTTGCAAGGTTATGCACCGTACAACATGGCGAAGGAGGCAGTCCGTGCTCTTACTCGCTCGGCAGCAAGGGAGTGGGGCGCTGACAACATTACTGTTAACAACGTCATGCCGGTCGCTGACACTTGGGGGGTTGATGCCAGTACGCCCGCGCCAACCAACGCACTTAACCGTTATGGATCACCTGAGGAGGATATTGCGCCGGTCGTACTGTTCCCCGCCAGCAGGGATGCACAATTCCTGACCGGTTACAGCCTTACCCCGGACGGAGGTCAAATCATCGATAGCGCTCGATAACAGTTACCTCAAATACGATTGCCATTGCTCAAGTGACTCGTCCCCAGCAAGATCCACAGTTGATTCTGATGACCTTGTATTGGCCCGGGCCAGAATACTTGAGACTGCGATTGGGATCGAACATAGCTCGTGATACGAAATGGCGTCCGCAAGCGCAGCGGTAGCACCATAGTTTCCCTTCGACAAATAATCGACCTGGCGACCTACATGGAGTCGGCTGACCGATTCATTTAGACGCCAATTATCGCTTGAGTGGTTCTGTTTGGATCAGGAATGGTTTGCCTCGTGTGTCTGCTTCTGTAGATGCGATAAAAGGGCGTCTCTCAGATCGAACAGTGCCTCGCGCAGTCGCCGATCTTCACGAGCATCGCCAGTATCCGGTTCGAATGTTTGCGCACTGTGAGCCAGTTGCAACCGCGAGCAATCACCGGTTTCAACTGTCGGCTGGCTCAGTCAATGATCGGCTTTTTCTTTTCAGGCCAAGAGTCTTGGTCATTTTTAAAGGCATTGAGAGGGGGATGCGTATGCGGTAAGCGCATTTTACTGGTGACAACTGTCGTTGTATGAATCAATTGACATTGATTTAACATAATATACATTACACGTAAGACGAGCATGTTCGTGTGTGTTGCGTTACACAGGAAATTACCTAGGCTCAACTGCAACGCTTCCTACCATAAGGAGCAGCTTCAGCTGTGGCCTTCCCTTAAAGATGGCGCCTAAGGTGGCGCCTAGCATTTCCACCCCAAAAGCCTCGCAATCCAGGCCTTCGCGAGTAATCAACCCCCTCGGAGATCCCCATTTCAGTGTTTTTTAATTCTGGCGGCACCAGCCAAAACCCACGGTTTGGCCATTTTTTGAGGGATCCCGAAGCCATATGCCGCGCAAAAAGGCTTCCATGCGTCCTGGTAAGCGTCCATTTCGACCAGGCTCGTTCAGTGCAACAAAGCGCCAGAATGCGAGTCCTCTTTTAAAAATGGCTGAATCCTTTAAAAGTGACCACGCCTGTAGCCCAGTGAATGCGACGGTTGGCGATTTGCTGAGAGCTGAGACACGCTCGAAACACGTGCCTAGCCGCATAGGCTCAATCGCTCACCGTCAGATCGTTTCAATCTCATCCGCCGGTGCACGATGATCTACAAAGGGTCGAATATCGAGGAGAAAACTCGGGAGCCATTTCGAGGTGATGTGAACCTAGCCCTCGGCGTGAAGACTCAGCCAGGTTGCGGACTAACTCCGTCGGCGTGCGTAGCGTGGATATATGTTGGAGCGCGTGACCAATATGTCAGCCCCTAGAACAGCGCTATATACGCGGAAGGAGACTATCTAAAGGTGGCTAAAACACTGAAGCTTCAAAGAAGCTTCATTATAAATCACTAATGGCTATTGATTTCAAGAGTCTTTTTCATGGGCTGATAACTGGTCGTTCTCAAGGCGTCCTTACACATTCAAAGCATTAACTTTTAAAAATGGCCGAAACTTTTAAAAATGACCAAGCTCGCTAAATATAGCGAATCACTGTCGTGCCTCCGTATTTCCGGAGCGATACGGCTAAACACCTTTAAAAATGTCCGAATCTTTTAAAAGTGACCTCCTGGTTACGGCTTGCGTGAAGGCTAGCCACCCATCTAAAGCAGCGGTGACGCCTCTAAAAATCTGGACGATTCAAATGCAGAGCCCATACGGCTCGGGGCGTACAGCCGTGCGGCCGGTACTTCCTAATTCAGACTTGACCATAACTATCAATATATAATTAAATCGCGGCTAGTTACCTTGTCACCAATGAAGCTTTTCAAGAGAGTGCTTGCAAAGCCAAGTTTGCTGCGTATAACCTACATGACATCGATCAAATGGTAAGGGCTAGGTGATGAGTGATTCATCCAGGCAAACGGACGCGCTCGCCTCGAAAAAACGAAAGAATAAGTCCCCTACTTCCGATAACTCCCAGAATCGGAAGTCTGCAATCCAGCATTCAAAGAAGGATGACGAGATGCCGAGCCCGCATCCGCTGTTCAACACCTATAAAGAATTCATCAACCACACTAGCAATGAACCCGACCCGTGCCTACCGCTGGTGATGAACTATCTGGCGAACTTTGATGCGCAGCTAAAACCCATGGACGGTTTCGAAGCCGTCAGTGGTTTTCTGCGTTCATACTCCAACGTCGAGGCGACATTCGTTTCGTATCGCACCCATGCGGAGCGCCTGCTGCTTTGGGCATTGTTGATCAGAAAGAAGCCCCTCATGGAACTGCGTCGCGCAGACGCCGAAGCTTTCTTGGAGTTCTGCATGAGCCCACCCACGGACTGGCTTGGCCCCGTGACACGCAGCAGGTTTTTAATCGTGGCGTCCGACAAAGATTCAGGGCTGTGCCCAAATCCACGCTGGCGCCCATTCTCGGTGAAGACAGCGAATCGCACGCCTGATGCCGCTGATCATGACGGCCCGGGTACCCGTGCTCCGTACCAGCCATCCCGAGGGAGTATTTCCCAGGCTTTTTCGGTTTGCAGCAGCTTGTACGAATACGGTCTCGATGAGGGCCTGACGTCGGCGAATCCCTTCAGGGCGATCAAACAGAAATCGCGCTTCAAAGCGTCGCGCTCCATGGAGCAAACCGGACGCGCCCTTACGCCTCTTCAATGGGACTTCGTGCTGACCACAGCTGAAAAAATGGCAGCAACAGCTCCGGAGCGAAATGAACGCACCCTGTTCATTGCCGCGACGTTATTCTCGATGTACCTACGCGTTTCAGATGTCTGTGGTCGGGTGAATTGGCAGCCCACGATGGGCTCGTTCAAGGCAGATCATGAAGGCAACTGGTGGTTCCACCTCATTGGTAAAGGTGACAAAGCCGCCAAGGTAGCGGTTAGGCCGGAATACATTGATCGGTACCTAAAGCGCTACCGGCGCTTCATGGGGCTTTCCGAACTGCCGCTACCTAATGAGCAGACCCCTCTGATTGCAACCTTGAATGGTCGTCCAGGGTTATCCACTCGAATGGTTCATTCGATCATCCAGGAACTGTTCAACCAAGCCGTTGATGAGATGGTGAGCGAAGGTCGTCAGTCGGGCGAGATCGAGGCTCTACAAACGGCCTCCACTCACTGGCTAAGGCATACGGCTGCGACACTTGATGCCCCCTGGCGAGACGCCAAGGACTTGCAGATGGATCTACGTCACAACAACTTGGCCACTACGCAGGATATCTACTACAGCAGCTACGAAGACAAACGTTCGTACTCGCTTAGAAAATTGGGATTGAAAAATCGCGACTGAAGGCTGGCTTGCCCTATCCTTTCAACGACGTTTTCCATAAAAGAACTGTTTGACTCAACTAAATGTTTATTTAGTTGAGTTAAATGTATTATTGCCTTGAGACATGCACGCATCAAAATTTTTTTCCCTTAACGAGTCCACCCTCTTCATCACCCTGATCTTCGGACTTCAGCTCAGCACCCGTCCACAACACCCGAAAGCGTCGCGAGCTTGGCTAAATGCCTCATGCGCATGCCCCCTGCACCTTCAACGCGGCTGGCTGACACTCTGGGTTGTCATCCGCCCCAGCGCGGGTGATCTGATCAGTGCAGCCAAAACCCTGTCCAATGCAACCGTACCGGCCTAGGTTGCTGCATCCACCGCATCTTCATCCAACAGCGCCCCGCCGCCCGGTACGGGTATTTCCCTCCCCCCTGGTGGCCTTCATAATCAACTCTAGCCTATCCTCATCCAACCCCATCTGGTCGTAAGCACGCAGCGGCGTCGCAGCGAAAAGCTCTGCACCTTCTTTAAAGGTCAAACAGGGAGAGCTTGTGTCTATCCTCAACCAGGCTGTGTACGGTCATACGAAGTCCCAAGCGTTCGGTTCAAAGCGCGCGTTGTGGGCCGCTGGTTAGATCTCAGCCCAGGGTTGTGGAGCATGTTCGGCAATTTATGTGACTGAGTACATGGTGTGCCCCGTTGTTGGTTCTGCTGTTCGTAGTGAACGGTACGGCAGCCCGCCCTCCCTTCGCCACATTGGCAGCCTTCAAAAGTGGCTGAAGTTCAGTATGGAGGCGATGGTACTCCTCAAATTCTGAAGTTACCTTTTGATCTACCAGCGCGAGGTTCTCTCCGTTTCCGGTCGTTTCAAGCGTGGTTAGATCGACCTGATGATCGTGGCAAAATCGCTCTAGCAATACCCAGAACGGCTCCCTGTGATCAATGTGCAAATCTTTTCGATCTGTGATGATCACTCCGCTCGCAGCACACCTCACTGGCAGACCAAGCGCATCACGAAACGCAATCAATTGAGAGCGAACAGTAAACCTCAATGCCTCGCAGACCTTTCCATGGGGCGATTGGATGACGCCGGAGATGCAACGCTTGTAGGAAAAACCATCTTCACTGCCATCGGTGCGAACAAGCCTGATCCCCCTACCCGCTTCTAATTCGTTCTTCACGATTTTGAAGTGATCAATTCCGACTCCAATTTTCCTGCTCGCCTCTGGAAGCATGGCTATCAGTAGGTGCAATTTTTTGACTGCAAGCTTGCTGGTGATCACGCCAATTGGTGCGTTTTGCAGATAGTCTTTGAGCCGATCCAGCAGCTCTTTTTTGGATTTGTACTCAAACGGCCCCAACCAGAACATTCAGAAGTCTCCCTGCCTCTGTAAACCCAAATCACAATCACAAAAAGATGGGGGCAGCCCCACCATAGGCTCTGCGCCAAACAATGAACTTCAGGTCACCGTCTTACATTGCCTCACTTACCTGACCAACCTCAGGCGCAACTTCAACCTCAGTTGTCACGTTGTTGGTGATTCCGAAAGGAATGTGAACGGATGGAGCGACTGCGCTGGTCGATTTGAGATGCCCGGATTGGTCGTCGAAGAAAATGTGCGGTTTCAACACGCCCAGAATTTTGCCTTTGTCGATGCCGCCCAGGAAGAATGCGTCATTGGCCATGACACCCCAGCTCTTAAGCGTATTCATCGCACGCTCATGGGACGGAGCATTACGGGCCGTGACGATCGAAACGCGGATGCGGTTTTCGTACTGGGGGTTCTGCTTTTTATGCTTCTCCTCGACCGATTGGATCTTGGATATCCGCACCATGAACTCCTTCAGCGGCCCTGGGTTATGAGGCTGCATGACGTTCTTCACTTCATGAGCATGAAACTCTGTCAGCCCGGAGGACTGCATGATCGATTCAGATTCATCGCCGGCGAGTACGCCGTCAAAGTCGAATGCGATGCGCAGGGTTTTGTCAGTTTCGTCGTCTTCGAATTTTGATTCCAGCACCTGCCCTGCTGGATACCCCGACTGAATCGCGCCCTCCACGTCTTTTTTTTCACCAGACAAAAACAACGCAATATTCAGTGCAGGGATGTACTCGTACGGGGATTTTCCTTGCATGAAAATCGCCCGTGTCATTCCAAGCCCATAGTGCTCGATCGTCTTCAGCACACGCAGCCCGGTGTCAGGATCATTCCGGGAAAGAAGGATCACCTCTACAAGCGGATCCTCAGGGTCGTCGCTCAGGTCATTCACTGACAGCAAACGCTTGATAAAGGGGAATGCAATCCCCTTTGGTAGCGGGTCATGGAGGTGTTCTTGCTGAAATTTGCGGTACTCCTCCTCCCCCTGACTCTTAAACACAGCGTCCGATGCGACTAGGTCAAACACAGCGCTGGACGCCACTCCGATTACCAGGCGGTTTTCTAATTCGTAAGGCATTGGCACCTCTCTCGATGCTTTTGAACGCAAATTTTTTTGGGCGCTGAATGTGCGATCGACGTTGTGGGCGCAGCGCAAATTACAGATCAAGCGAGCAGTTTTTTGAAGTCGTGTCGCTAGATCAGATCATGCCCCTAGGGATGATGAGAACGATAAATCGCTTTCCGAGTATATTTTTGAGCCACCGGTCATCGCCAATGCATATCGCTACTTGCAAGAGACGTCTCCCGTTTTCGTAATTCCATCAGTCATCAACCAGAGCCGTCTTTCTCAATCCGATCTTGTCCAGGCTGCACGAAGCTGGGCCGAGCAAACGGCGGCGTAGAAACCCCTTCACCTGACTACGCATTTCACATGTTGGCCTGTAAAATGCCGCCATAATCAGCGGTGCGAACCAGGTATGGCAAAGGCTCCAAGGAAACAACCCCCAAGGGTAGCTCCAACCAAAGAAAGCGTGCCTGCGAGCAATCGAAGGAAGAATGTGGCGAGTCCGGTATCCACCGGCGATCGCGGCGGTTCGTTCGAACGCCGCGTACAAGCTGTGCGCCTACTCGCCATGTGCCTCGGTTTGCAGTGCCCAGGTGCCCGGGATGGATTCGTCATCACTCGCTTGCTATTCCAGGGGCGAGTCTTCGATCACGACACCGACGACCTAATTATCGATCTCTGGCATCCCGTTACCGGTCAGAAAGCTACTCAACGCCTGCAGATGAAGCGGTCGCTGAAGCCAACGGATAACAAGAATTTCAACGAATCGGTAGGTCTTGCTTGGGAAGATTTCTGCAAGCCCGATTTCCGCCGCAACGTTGACGAACTTCTTATCGTCTATCACTCCTCCAGCAACACTGCCATGCATGCTGCGCAGGAAGTGCTTCGTTACGCCGTGAATTCCAGCACCGCTGACGATTGGTACGTGCGTGTGCACGCCGAAGGTTCCAGCAACGAAAGCAACCGCAAAGCCTATTTCGCAATCAAGCGCGCGGTAGAGCTTCAATTGGGATCGGAAGTGGACAAGGTAGATCTCTACCCATTTGCGCTCCATCTGAAGTTCATGCCGCATGATCTGGACTCCGACCGCACGATAGAAGTCGACACCCAGAAACAACTTATTAGCCAACGCACCCATAACCGCCAAAGTGGCGACGTGTGGGCTACGCTGCAGGCCCTGTGTGCTGAGCTCAACGGGACGGCTGGTGAAATTTGTTTGGATACAGCTGAGCGCCATTTAGGCTCGTTAGCCACTGAGTTTCAAGCCACCCGCGCCCTTTGGGACGGATACAAAGCGCTTGAAAGCGCAAGGCAGAACAGCCTTGGCCCAGGCTCAGTGGGTAATCACGTCGGCGCACTCTTGAACCCTGAGGCGCATAGTCAGTTACAACCGCTCGCAGAGTTGTTGAGACCGCTGCTTGGCGAGGCTGGAATCCCCCAGAGTGCTGTGATGGCGGATGAGCTTCCATCAGCCCGAGCGACCTCCTCCGACCCGCGCATCTCGCGACACCTCGATCGAATCACCGAATGGCAACGAGCTCATAGATACCAAGACTGTCTCAATCAGCTAGAACTTCTTGAAAGCGATCTGGATGACTTTGACGACCACCAAAAGGCCAGATGGTACCTCCTGCGCGGCCTTTCGTTGTGGCACCAGGGGGAGGACATCGCTGCAGCGAATGATTTCGATGCTGCTGTAAATCTCTGTGATTCCGATGACCGAGTCTCCGCTGCGGCAGTCCGGGCTTGCATGCTCCGAGACCTGGTGCCGCAGGCTGTGGAGATTGGTACGACATTGCTGGAGCGCTTCCCTGAGTCCTTCATCGTCTGGGCCACTACGACCAATGCGCGGATTCTTGCGGGCGAGCGGGTCAATGAGGACGATATTCCAAGCGCTTTTGTCGACAAGGCGGCTGCCTGGCAGTTGGTTGCCTCCTCATGTGCGGGAGCAGATGACGACCAAGGTGCAGTTCGCGCAATGCGCATCGCGTTAGATAAACCAGATTGTTCATTTTTCACCCTCGAATCGTATTTGCGCTACGCCATACGGTTGGCAACCCTCGATCCGGTACGGGTCAACTGCCGATCGCTACTGGCCGCCCACGCAGAGATATTGCTGGACGCAATGTCGCGCTTTGACAATCGCGACGATACGGTCTGGTCTGCACAGAGTCCCAAGACTGTAAGCGATGTGGTTGGTCACCTTGCGTACTCTATGGTACTGCTCGAACGTGCAGAGGAAGCGTTGGAGCTGCTCCAGCAAGCCCGGGTGAAAGGCGTACCCTTTACTGAGGTCATGGTTCGGGTCGAGATCGAAGCCATGTGCGACCTGAACCGCTGGCAGGAAGTAACAGAGCGCTTCCAAAGCACGCTTGATTCCATTCCAGACGAGGCTTTGCTGCGGTATGGCCATGCATGCATGGCGCAGTCGCGAGTTGACTTATTGCAGATCGCGCGCGAGGAGGTGGCACGTCGGACGGGGTCTGAGGTCGCGCCTCGAATAGCAATCATGTTGCAGCATCTGCACTGGGAATTACTGCTACAAGATGGCGATTCATCTGCAGTACGTGATCAGTTAGAGCAGAAAGGCGTCACACCGCATAGCACCTCTGTCATTGATCTATGCTTTGCGTGCCGTGCTTATGAGCGCGAAGAGACTCTCCGTAATCGTTATGTAGATCGTGTTGCCCACTTAGCGCCCGCCTCTTCCGATCCCCAGGAGCTAGCCATCGGTGCTCGGGCGATGGTTCGAGCGCAGCGCTACGATGATGCTATCGGCCTGCTCGAAAAGCTTCTCCCTGTTGATGCGTTTACGGCTCTGCATGTCGATCTGCTTCATTGCTACATCCTCACAGGAATGCAGGCTAAAGCACTTAATCTGCTGCAATCGATGCCTACTACATGGCGCCTATCGCCGGAGGCACGAGAGCAGGCACTCTTCCTCTATAACAGCGCGGGCGACTGGATTCGAATGCGCGAGATTATGGAACTGAACCTTTCTGAGTCACCTATGGATGCTAACGCATGGCTTATGTTTCTCCGTGTGACGGCGTGCGCAGGTGTTTTGGATTTTGATTCTAAAGTGGCGGACATCCCTGTTTTGGTTGAAGGTCAAGCCAAGACACTGTTGTTGTTGGCCAGTATTGAAATGCGTCATGGACAGGTTCAAAAAGGTCTCGATCGAATCGCCTACGCAATGCGTTCGGCCCAGGGAGATGTTGAAGCCGCTGCGACTCACGTGCAGGTGATGCTGACGGTCTCGGAAGAGATATCGGAAGAAATGCGGAATGTTCACCGGGCTCCGGCAATGGTCACGCCTGGAACGTCGATAGAACTGGCTGATGAACAGGATTGCGTTCGCCATGTCACCATTGATTTTGAAGGGGCTACCTATCCTCCCGGCTCTTCTGAGTTCATTGCTCCACACTCAGAGCTCGCCTCAAGCTTGCTCGGATTGGGTATCGGTGGAACGGTGTCTGTCAGCAATCTCGTGGGTACGCAACATTTTGAAGTGAAGGGGTTATGTACCTTCCATCGTCGGCTGCTGGAGCTATCGCACAAGCTGATCAGCGATTCTGTTGTTCCGAGTAAAAGCCTTGTATCGATGACCATTGCGCAAGACGCGAATGGCGAAATGGATTTTTCGTTTTTCCTCAAGCAACTTGACCAGCAACGTGCTCAGGTAAATGACCTACTGGCGCTCTATACAGAACATCCGGTAACGCTTGGCTCGTTCGCCAAACGGTTGGGGCGGGACATCATCGATATAGTGCGCGGCTGGGATCATGATGGCCCATTGTTGCAGGTCACTTCGGCTGCAGGCGATACCCATGATGCTTTTCCTGGCCAGCTTGAGGGCTCAATCTGGGTGGTCGACCTGGCAATGCTCACGGAGCTTGCGACTCTGGGGCTTCTCGATGTTCTCGGTCACCTAACCAAGGTCTATGTCAGCACTGCCACTCGCAGAGCACTGGATATGAAGATCGAATCCTCATCAGTATTCCAAAATAGCGGCACAATGTTTTCGCATGAGGGGCAGCTTGGATACCATGAGGAAACAGAGGATTCTCATGCCCTGAATCGGGCTTTCCTGAAAAGTATCGACCTGGCAATTTCTAACTACTGTATCGTCGTACCGGCATATGGGCAGCTCCACCCTACTCCCGTCTTGCAACGCCTAAGAGATCTACTCGACATGGAGGAGCATGCTTGCCTGACGCTCTGTCACGAGTATCAGGCTGGGCTGTTATCCTTGGATGGCCGTCTTCGCCAGCTCGCACAGTCGCTCGACGTTATTTCTGCGACGCCCCAGATGTTGCTCAAAGCTATGGTCGATGACGGTGTGTTGAGGCCCGTCGAGTACTCTCGTGCACTCATCAGGATGATCATCGCTCGACGTAACTTCATTTCGATCAGTTCCTCGGACCTCATAGCCATGATGGATCAAGGGTTGGTCTTCGCGAATGCGGGCATCAAAAGTCTACGCTGGTATCTCGCCGTGCCTGCCGTGGTTTTCGGTTCTGCGGCTACTGCCATCATGGAGTTTATCTGTGTGATGTACAGATCCGGGCGGTGTACATTTGTCGTACTGCTGGAGTTGATCAAGCATCTGGTGGAACCACTTTTCCGGCATCCCGACTGCCCTGAGAATTTTGTCGATCAAAGTCAGAGGTTTCTAGGACGGGGCATTCCCGACTTAACATCGATGCACTTGGAGTTCATAAAGCTACAACTCGTCTGTGCTAAAGGAGAGGCGCAGAGTCCGATGAAGATAGTGACTCTGGATGCCTATGATATCTGTCTTCGATTTGCACCGCAGTACAGGCATCATGACAACGCGTCCTATCTGACACATCTTGTGGATCATGCCCGCGCAGAGGACGAGCAAGTTGCTAAACATCTCGTCCAGGACTCCGCTGAGGTGATCCAGGAGCAGGCAGCGGCCGACTCATCAGCACAACCAGAGTCAAGGATCAAAACGGGCGATAGTTGAATCCGCATCTTCAGCACACATATCGACTTACCTCAGAAGGCACCTTCACCGGTGCCTTCGATCTTGAATCTAATGGGGTTTAGGGTTGTGCTGCTTACATCCGCCTTGGAGGGCCATCCTGGATTTAGAAATGGTACTTCTCAAAGCGTCGTCGAAACGCCTCCTCTGACCCTTCCATGATGTCCAGGACTGCTGTGGCAGCTTCTTTCCTGTCCAACCCTCCTTGTGCCAGTACGCCGCCCCTACCGTTGATGGATTCCAGTGCAAAGATAAATTCGGCGTCAGCATTCACAGGTAGGTTGGCATTGTGTGTTGCCAGAATCAGTTGTCGAGCCGCTTTTGCCTGCCTCAGCAGCGGCACCAGATCTTTGTAAATGAAGCTGGCATCCACCTCGTCTTCCGGCTGGTCAATTACGATGGGGCCGTCACCTTTGACGAGCAGCATGTGGAGTATGGCGGTGTTCCGCTGACCTTCGGATAAATGGCCGCCCTCCAGGTTACCTACCAAAATGCCATCTGCACGGTAGAGTTCGATATCGACTACATCCGGAATCCTTGTAGTCCGAAACGAGCGCCATTCTTCCACCTTGGTTGCAAGGTAGCTGCTTATTTTTCCATCGAACTGCCGCAAAACTTCCGGCAGTTTAGCGGGGTCGGCAAGCACCTCATCGATATGCTCCCAAGGCGATACTGCCAAAGTTTGCGTGGTCACGAAGTTGCGAAAAAGTGTCTCGCCTATGACCTGCCACTCTCTCCCTACAGGCGTGCGCCGGTCTGGTTCAAGCGTCATCCAAAGCTTCTCAAAATGACTTGCGTAAGCCATTGGCTTGATAGAAACGCGGATAGAGTTGCCGGTTTTTCTGGTGAGTTCATCCGCGACATTGGTTCGGAGTGCCGTTTGTTGAGCCCAGATAGAGAAAAGTCGGCTCATTGCTCCAAGCAACGCTCCTAAAGTTCCGTCCAGAGCTCGGCGCTCTCTGTTCTTGTCCTCAAGGTCATGCTGCCTTGCCTGCTTGGCGCGGTCGAGCTCCTGCAGTCGGCTAACATCTTGGGGTTGAATCCCTTTCGCTTCGCAGGCCTTCACGAAGGCAGATTGTGAGTTATCTAGATCACACTTGATCTCGTCCGACTGGATGCTGCGGCCAAACAGCTGCTCCGATTCTGCAACCATTTCACCCAGCAAAGTCGAAAGCTTCGCTTTGAAACGGCTACGCGCAGCGTAGGTGTCCCTGGCTTTTTCTGTGAACCAGATTGAATGTGGCCAGGCGTCGGACACAGTAGCGCCCTGATCGCCATTCGAGCTAAGTGTCTCAACGGCCACCTTGACGCACTCAATATCTTTCTCGACCTGATCCTGCAATCCTTGCAAGAATCGTTTGGCGCGTTGAGCCTGCTGATAGGCAATGGCCTCACCTTGAACATCTTTGCGTGCTTGCCATTGGCGTTCAAGCTCGACCAGCTCTTGATTCAAACCAGTTATCTGCTCGTCAATGGCGACAACCTGGTCTTGGGCGGCGAAGAGACGTTTGATTTCAGCGCTTAGGGTACGCTCTTCGCCATGCAACTTATTAAGCTCATCAATGCAGGCCTCGTCGAGCATCTCCAACAATTGCATTTGACCGCTTGGAGCAGTTAAGTCACTCAGCTGTTGCTGGCTGTAAAACTGAATGGGAAGGTGGCGTAAGTAAGTTGGTAGGTCGAACGCTTCTCCCTCGGAAAGCGAAAGTCCGGTCTTTGGAGAAAAATGCAAGGTGTCGATCTGACCGGGAATGCCTTCCCATTGAACATGTATTTGGGCGTCGGCCAACAGTGTGTCCTTCGCTCGATTCGCCTTCGACCGGGTCTTCTCTGAAAGCGCGTCACTCTGCTCACGAGCGAACATCATCCTCAGCAGTTCAAGGATTGTCGATTTGCCCGTCCCCCTGGCACCGATCAAGGTATTCAGGTTCTGGGAAAAAACCACTGTTTGGTCTTGGAGATAGCGCGTGTTGGTAAGGCTTATCGATTTTATGCGGGGGTGAGTCTCCCGATCGCTAGGACGCACTTTTTCAAGGCTGATCCTGGAGTCTTGATCGCGGAACGCCTGCTTGAGGGCTGCGATCGACGGCTGTGAGCATTTGATCCAGGTGTAGCGATATCCCAACGAATTGGCTTTGGGGTTGCCATGCTCGTCCATCTTGAGCGACTTGGCATCCGAAGACTGGACATAGGCCGGCTGCTTACCAGGCCTTGCCCAATCACGGTTGGTACCATTGAAGATGCCGGCGGCTTTTGGGTTCAAGGGATACTGGGTCACCTCCAGTGCCATTAGGTCGGGCAATTGGTAGTCCAGTCGGTTTCCAGGACGTTGAAGCAACCCATCCTCTTGGTCGGCATGCGCCGGGATGACCAAGCCGCCATATTCCCCTTGAACAATATCCAGCAGCTTCGAGAGGCTAACTGTCTCACCTCGTTGCCGTAAGGGTAATGGAAGACCGCGCTCGAATCGTTCGGGCTCTGCCAGTCCCAGCTTGGTTAGCACCGTGTTCACCCGCATCAGGTCGTTGACCTTGGTGGTAGTTTCAAACAGGCAGAGCACGTGGTAGCCAATGTCGACTTCGAAGCCAGGGAAGAAATGGATAGGCTCCCGCTCCAGCTCGTGCGCTACGGATTTGTTTTGCCGGAGCAGGTGCGTGAGAAACCAGTCATCAGCATCAAGCTGTTCCGAGAAATTATGGTCAGTGATGCCTATGATTTGAAGTTCGAGTTCGTGGCAGCGTCTCAGGAACGTGCGGGCTTTATCTTGGATACCTTGCTCGGAAATTTGGCCATCGATCTTGGGCCTGCGGGGATTACCCAGCCGGAGCTCGACGTCTGCCCAGTGTTTGCTGTCCTCGGGGGTCTGCACCTGAAAATCGGCTTTGAACCACCGCATTCCCTGATAATCACTCACTGCGCCCTGCTCCATCATCAATAAAGCCTAAATCTAGGCCAAGTTTGAAACACACAACTGTGTGCCTACGGAACACGGTCATCTAGCGCCTAAGATTCAGGGGCAACTCACTGCTCTCTGATCTTCACGGACGAATGACCGACTGCCTGGCTAGCCGGAAAATTCTTAGTGTAGTAGCTTTGAGCTACTACACTTCGCCGCTCAAACTGCCGTGCAAGCAGCGTGGTATGCCTCCTCCCGATGAGATGTTTCAACGGTTTGTAGTAGGCGTTACTCCGGCGAGCTCTTCCCCATCGTGTGATACGGATATCAAATGCCAAATCTGATCTGTACTGAAGTAGTCGACCAATCCCTAATTGCGCAATTTTCTACCGATGGGGTCGGTTTTCCAGATCACACCATGTTGAATCCTGAAACGGGTGAACTTGACGCCTCCGTGCTGGAAAGAATGATCGGCATGTCTAGGGCTCTTCGCCGAATCGAGCAAGCTAAAGTGAAACCCGGCTTCCGAGTGATGGACTTTCAAAAGACCTCTATTGGTCGTCTGAAGCTCCTACTTAAGGATTTGTTCAACATCCAACAGCGCTTGCTCAAAAAGTCGAAAAGGATGGACGGCTACCGCAGTTGGGAAAGAGTCGTTTTGAACGACATAGACCCGACATGGCATGAGCCCAAAGGCGCAGTGGCCGCACGTTTCGGTGAGCTAACCCAAGAAGACCAGGACGCTTTGAGCACCATGCTCGAAAAACGGCTTGATTGGGTTGATAAAGGAAAAAACTGGGATGCCGGACTAAAGGAGTTCATAAAGGCGCGTACATACTTAAATCAATTGGGCGGAATGGTAGGCATCCTGCTCGACCAACTGGCGAAGTGGGACGGACTCAGCAATGACGAGCGGCGTGCGTTGGCAGATGGTGTCTACGCCATGGCCACGCCTTTCGGCAATGAGCTCCTAGGTGTTTTCTTAACGTGCCAGCCAGAGCTGATGGGATACTATTCCACAATGCTGGAGGATGTGAGGAAGGCTGGGCAGGTGGGCGAAATCGCCTCGTTAGACGAGGGAGATCAGGCAGAAACAGCCGTCGAGCCACTGACAGTAGTTGCCCCTGCCGCTCCCTTGAGCCTGTATGACCTCTATACCGAGTTGTTCCAGTTAGCGGAGCAGGCAAAATCCGATTTAGGCAGCCTCCACTATGCCGAGCAAATTGAGGCGCTGATCACCTCAAACCTTCCTCGTCTAAAAGAAGAATACTCACTCAGCGATGATGCGGTTCGCAAAATACTTGGCGAGTGCATCGACGTCCTGATCAAAACTGGTCGTGAGCTGTCACTACAAGATTTCGATGACGAAGAGTTCCTCATGGCCTTTAAAGCGGCCTGGCTGGAGTTCTTCAACGAGCGGTTGCAGGACGAGGTACCGGAAACCTTCTTGGTTGATTTGACCGAAGAGCGAGAAGTAGGGTCAGTCGAAATCAAAACTCGCCTTGAGGAAGAACAAGCGCGTTGCGTCCAAATCGAGAGCGACCTGGCTGATTTCAACGAGAGACTCAAGGTTGCCAATTTTCGTGAGAAAGGCGAACTGCGCAGCAGCATCACCGAGGCAGAAGAGTCTCGTGTCAGAAGCATTAGGCTGCATCAAGAGGTAGAACAGCAAGGCTGTGACTTGCTGCTGCCACCTGGTTATCAGCTCGATAGACTCTCAGCAGATGGCCAAGATGTCGATCTGACACCGGAGGCCTTTCACCCTTCAACCAAGGCTGCCATTACCGCCTGGTCAAGACCTTCTTCTGATGATCTGGCCACCTCCCCCCTTCCCGACCAGTCAGATACACAAAGTGAAACCCTCGCGGGTGATGTATCGGCGATCTCTGTGGTGGATTTGGACACGGATGAAATTGATGCAGGCAATGAAGAGTCTGTGGCCCCTGACGAGCCGCAACAAAGGGCTGTTCCCGAGCCAGCCCCAGAGCCGGCGTCTATTCCCGAGTCTGAAATAAACTTATTGCTTGATCCATCCGTCAATCCTGTTGATCAGGTTGAGGAACAAGAGGCAGCCTCAGATCCGACCGTCATCAGTGTCGAGAACGATGTAGCTGATGAGTCAGGTACACAGGAAGCGACGGAAGATGAAGTCAAAGCCTCTCGATTCTTCAGTCAGCCAAAGGAAGCCCTAGAGCGATTGGAGCATTGTCAGCAGACGATGAGTGTCGTTCCCGCGATTGCCGTAGAAAACATCGCATTGCTTTGGATGAAGCGCGGGCAGCTTCCAATGGCCAGCAAGACGCTGGAAATTGCAGGTCGAATGGGCCTTGCGGGGGATCTGCTGTCGTTGCCATTGGTTCAGGCGGCTTACCATGGCATGCACGTTTGGCGAGGTGACTCTGCGACCGTAACCCGAGTTCAGCAGAACCTGCATCAGCTTTCTTCGGAGATCATCGAGAGCTGGATTTATCGGCGCCCAGGAGGCCGTGTTGTTCCCTACCTGGTGTTAGCCGCCACACTTCAGCCCACGTTGTTCTTCGGAATGATGACCAACGCGCCCCGCTTGCTCGCCTCTGTTCTTGGCAACTTTGATGGCCCAGTCTCCCGATTGATCGAAGAAGTGGTTAGTTTCTCCAGCCACAATACTCGTCTGGATGTGGATACCCTGCGTGAGCAACCCACAAGCAACGACAAAGAGGCGCGTGAGAAACTCGCCGCCCGTCTTGTTGAGTGGCAAGACCGCATTTTGAACAAACAGACCGGATGGGCTCCGGCTCGCAAAGCCATGAAGGAATGCTTGGCACGTGAAGACTTTGATCTCACCTACAAGAGCATCACCAGAGACGATGCTTCACGGATAGACGACGTGCGTGCGTTTGCCGATCTGTATCGAGACAAGGATGAGCAGTCTCGGCTGATGACGGCTGAAATTCACAAGATGATGAACGAAAGCACCTCCGCTCCGCAGATCGAAGGCAACGCTAAAAATTGGTTCCTAAGGTCAATTGACGAGATCGTTGACGTCGCCGATAGGTGGGTCGAAGGCCATAGCCTGCTTGGTCGACGCACCAGCGAAGTCAGTAAGTTCGCCCCACGCTTCCTTACGATGCTTACTGCGGCGTCCGCGCACCTAGTGCAGCGCCGCCAGAACACCGAAGATCCAGAGCAGCAAGCCGGCTTACTACTCGTCATCAGTGTGCTCCAACGTATCAACAAAGTGGCAGAGCGACATGAAGAAACGATTTGGGAGATCTCCCGAATCAATGGCTGGCTTCAGTGGCCTTCGGAATGGCTGGCCACCTCGCCAGACGACAATCCTCATCATCAATTTGCCCTTTTGACGAGCCTGCTTGAAAAGGGCGTCAGCGATCTGGAACTTGCCGATCAAGCGCTGGAACGTAAGAACTTCCGTCATGCACTGCTTCTGACGCTCAACCATGAAGACGTCCACAAGGGCTCCATGGCAGAGAACATCGAAGCGATCAAGCGCTCGTTCTCGGAAGATGTTCGCCAATGCAACCTGCGAAGCGATCAGATAAGGGGGTTGCTGGATAACGCGAACATCGCCTCGCTGATCGACGACGAACGACATTACCAACTGCGTGGCGAGCTTGAGCACCTTCAGGATCAACTCAAGAGCCTCAAGGCGCTGGATGACATTGGCGAGATTCACCACAGCTTAGACACCCTTGAGTCAAGCATCGTAACCAAGTTCACGACCAAGAAGCAGGAGCTTGAGGCATCCCTGGATTCACTGGTTAACCAAGCTTTGGTTGATCGCGGGGTGGATTGGGTACCCGCAGTGTGGCAGGAACAGATCCGCTCGGCGCTCAATACACATGACACGACCGTCGCCGAGGAGATGCTTGAACATCTCAAGCACTCGCTGGACAAAGGCGAGGCGCTGCAAAGCGATACCGAATCTGGAACTGAGCTGCTCAAGCGTTTTCTCCTGCTTGAACCACAGCTCCATTCAATGCTGAGTCAGAATCGCAATCCTCGTGAAGTGATCCGCCATGTTTCTAGCGCAAGCTTGAAAGGTTTGTCTTTGGACACCTTGCCTGCCTACTACAAATTGGCCATCGAGGATCTGATCAGCCTGCGCCGCCGCGTCAAGTCATTGGACAAAGCAACCTACGAAGAGCTGGTACGCATTCTATATGCCTTAGGTCTAGAGGCCGCGACGCCCTCCTTTAGCAATGCGACCTCGCAGCGTACCGCCTTCTCCTCGCGAAGCCACATTGCCCACCTCACCCTGAACGTGAAACGGCATGATACGGGGCGTGGGATCGTGTTCTTCAACGAAAAATCTGAAGAGCAGGCCATCAACGTATTGATTGCCAACGGCGAGTGGACGCTCACTGAGCTTCGCACACTGCTGACCGAGCAGACCCAGTTCCTGCACGAACGCACGGTGTTGATATCGGCAAAAGAGCTTTCGAACGATGAGCGCAACGAGTTGGCCAAGTTTTCAAAACAGCAGAAGCATGCGCTACTCCATGTCGACCCCGTCCTGATGACCATGTTGGCCGGTCTCAACGTTCCGGATCACCAACGGCTCAAGACCTTCCTGCAACTAAGCTTGCCATGGACGTTCAGTAACCCGTACACCGGCAACCAGATGCAGCCGGCGCCACCGGAAATGCGCTATGGACGCCAAAAAGACATCAAATCGCTGACCACCATGCGTAATGGCGCGGCCATGATCTTTGGTGGTAGACAACTGGGTAAAACAACGTTGCTCAACGAAACACAGCGTTTGTTCAACAACCCTGGGCAACGTCGCCATGCGTTCCTTTACCAAATGGATGGAGACCTGGATCGTGCCAACCTCTCCGGTAACGAACTGGAAAAAAACCGATATCGGGTTTGGCAGTCGATTCACAACGCTGCCGTCACAAGTGGTCTAGTCAAAAATTCGTACCCCTCAGACGCTGACGGGATGGTCGATGAGTTGCGGAATTATTTCTCCAAAGACAATCCAGATGCGCTCATGGTTTGCCTCGACGAAATTGATCCGATTCTGGGACTCGATGCTGCCAACGGCTTCCGCATTTTCCGTGAGCTCAGTGGCTTAGTGAACAACAGCAATGGCCGGTTCAAGGTCGTAATTGCGGGTCTGGAGAACGTACGCCGGTTCGCTGACGCCCCGAACTACCCCCTGCACCAGCTCGGCAGTGCTATCCAGGTCTCGATCATGAGCCCTGCAGAAGCGCTTCAGCTCATTCGCGAACCACTGGGGCATTTGGGTTATGAGTTCGAGTCTCCCTTGCTCATGAACAGGATTCTTGTCGAAACAAACCGCCATCCCGGCCTGATTCACATTGTCTGCCATGAACTGATCCAGACCCTGAATGCACGTCACAACCGTCGCGTAGGATCGGTCACCATTACCGCTGAAGACATCGAGCAGATTCGAAAGGATCCGAACATTCGACAGCTCATCTGCGACCGCTTTGACATCACGCTGAACCTCGACCTGCGTTACAAGTTGATTGCCTACAGTCTGATCTCGCAAAGCACCAGCAGCTTCTCTCCCAGCCGCGCGAAACTCATTGTCCAGGAGTGGGCTCCGCATATCTTCGAGCCGATGACCGATGCGCAGTTTGAAGCGTTTCTGGATGAGCTGTGCGGCCTAGGCGTACTTCAGTACATGCGGCGCACCGAGGGCGGCAAGGAATACGCTCTGCGCAATACCAACATCATGAACCTGGTGGGCGGCCAACAGAACATCGAAGACAAACTGCTGGCTGCAGTAGATGCGATCAATGAGAACGACCCATTGTCCGCGCACGCATATCCGGTTAACGCTACACGCCCATCCCCGCTTACGCTGCGAGACGAGAAATTGCTCATCAGCGAAGAGGTGCGTGAAAAGCCTACATTTGGTGCCATTGAGGCGCGCTCTTCAAACTACTCCGTCGGCATCATCACAGGGTCGGAGGCCTTGGGGCTGGATCCTCAGTGGATGCTTGAGTCTCTCCTGGCGATTGGGGAAGAGGAGCCTACCCTGACCACCAACCAGAACTCTGGCCGCTACGTTCCAGCCCACAAAAGAGACACCGATCTCGGCTCCGCCAGTGAGTTCAAGAAGCTGTTGGTCGAGAGTGTCATTGGTGTTCAGTCGCTTCGCAAAAACATCATGTTCTTCGTTGAGATTACAGGTGAACAACCGATCAGTCTGACGTTGGATCTGCTTGACGTTGCACACGAAGCACGACTGAACACCAACGCCAAACGCAACCGCGTTCGGGTCATTTTCCTCATGTCGCCGCGAGCCCTGTGGCAGTGGGAGTCTAATCCACAGCTCACCCAAGGCCGAGAAACCATGCAGCCCTTCATCGCCTTGGATATCTGGAAGAAGACTGCAATGGCGCACCTGCTGAACAAGCTTAACCTTGAGAACACTTCAACATCGACCAACACCTTGGAAAGCTATAGCCAGGGGTGGTACTTCTCCTTGGACAGGCTGTTGGCTGCCAAGAAAAAGAAATCCGATGTAGTCAAGGTGAGCGGCTTCGGTGCGGCCTACACATCTGTGCTTCAAGCCAAGCCCAAGAGCATGGAAGAGTTCCTCGGAAAGACCGGCGTAACCGCTGTGAGCTGGGGGCGGCAAGTGCTGAGCGCGCTGTGCGAGCAAGAGCGCTTCGATGAAGAAGATATTGAGTTGCAGCTCATGGATGACTATGGGGATGTCGATCCACAGCAGGCACTTCGTTGGTTGACCCGCTTGCGCCTCATCGTTCCTTGCAGAGTGGCTAAGAAAAATTTCTATCGCATTCCTGAAAGCATTAAGGCTGCCCTGCTTAGCAAGGCGCCTCTAGAGGCCAAGGCCTAATCATGACCCAGCAAACAACAGGTCAATCTGGCTGGGTGCAGGTGATGCAGGGTGCGTGGGGAGCAGTTCCCGCTAGTGAACTGCTCCACCCCAACTCAGAAGCATGGTCATCGATCAATTTGACCGCTCCTGATGTAGCCGAATGCACGAGTTTCGCGGTGGCGGGACGGGCACTGAAATACGGTCAGTCAGTGGCGATTGCGCTGCCATTGATGGGTGGGGAAGGTATCACCCGACTGATGGTATTTCTGCAACGGATCCGGCTGGATTCACTGCAAGGGGGGATACGTTCGCCTTGGCTCAATCCGGGCAACATGGAGCAGTGTCCGGACATCGTATTTATCTCTCGGCCCCGTAACGGTTTCCACGATCTCTCGCGTGTAAAGGCCTTGCGTGCTCGCGTACTGCGAGCGTCTGACCTCAAGCGCAACAAGGCATCCGCCTCCCAAACGCTGGTTGTGGATGGCTCCACGGACGTAATGGAGCTGGTTGAAGCGATCAGCAAAGCAAGCAAGCCTTTCGTTCTCGTCATAGATGGTACGCTTGGAGGAAATGAAAACTTCGCTGCCGTGGATAGCGCACTGTCAGAGAGTTTCCCTGAGGTACCTCGAATCACGCTGCTCTCGCTCGGTGACAGCGAATCTCTGGACAGGATGCGCTCGAACGGAACTCGTAGCCATCTATGGGTGATGCGACTTGGCGATACAGCTTTGTTGACTTCACCTGCAGGATCCGACTCCCGGTTCAAACTGACGGTGATCCAGGATCGAAGGGCCAATTCTGAGCTGGGACTGATCGCTGATCGGTTCTTCTGTTTACGACGCGAGCTGGATCGAAAGGATTTCGTGCTGAAGGAACGCCTGGCCATCATCGGCAAGGTTTTTCGCAGCCTCAACGAGTTGTCCCTCCCCCTTCCCTACTTGGAGACGACATTACAGGCAGCGACCCGCCCGGGTCTTTTCCCGATTCGTTGCTTGGAGCGATGGCTGCAAATTGCCGACAAAGGAAGCTGCCTGTTCGGGGAGTCAGATGTGGCTTCACGCAACCTGATTCAGCAGTTAAGGGACTGGCACCAATTGCTTATGCAGTCCATCACAGGCAAGGCGGGATGGCTGCTAAAACACCTTAAGGATACATGCGCGAACAAGACTGATACGTTGGTGCTGTGTGGCAGCCCCCATGAAGTAGCAGCCTTGGAACATTGGTTCGACAATGAACTCGACAAGGGCTGGAACGAGACTATTCAAATCACCGCGATGGATGGCGTGAAAACCTATCGACAGTTCTCTGGGGTAGTGGAAGAAGTCGTCATCATAGGAATGCTATGGCCTAATCGGCAGCACTGGTTAGCTACCCCATGTCGCCGTCTGACTATCCCGGCCTACGAATATGAGAGGCCCTTCGTAGAGCGCATGCTCCATTTATGGTGGTCTAAGCATGGCGTTCAAAGCCGTATCGATGGTGACAAGCTGACTCACTGGCAGCTCGGCTGGAATGATCGTCGATGCGACGATATCGATACGCTGCAGCCGTCCTTAGCCCTGGAAACGTTCACTCATCCCGATTGCAGTCTGTATCCGGCAAAAGAACGTGCGGCCTCTATTCCGCTGGCAATGGAGTTCAATAATTGGCTGGATCTGCTGATGGAGCAGCCCGTTGAACCGATGGCCTCTGTGCAGAGCGGCGAGGCCTTGGTTCAGGATCTTGTCTGGATCTGTCTCGAAGAGGCGAAGGCAGAGCTGCCCTGGAGCAAGACCCGTCCAGTGCTCGTGCTGCGAGAGGAAGAAATTCACCCAACGCCTGCCGATGAACTGACTGAAGGTGATCAGATCATCCTGCTCCGACACACTGACGAGCGTATCGCCACTCAAGAAAAGCTCTTCGAGATGGTGGCTCTTTCAGAGGGAATGCAGCAATTCCTCCGAGCCGCCAACCGCTGGAGAACAATGGTCGATACCGTCTCCGCACAAATGACAGTCGCCCAGGTGCAAACCCAGTTGCGCAAGGAAAAGGTGAGCGTGTGCGACGCAACGGTGGGCAACTGGTTTCGTCACAAGGTCTATGGGCCCCGTGACCGCGCAGCCGTCGCGGTGTTCGCCCGCCTTTCCGGTGCCAAAAATCCCGAGAGAGCGACACTTTACGTAGCCAATGCCATCGAGCAGGTGCGAATCGCTCATCAGCAGATTGGCAACCAGCTTCGCAGAGCCATTCTGGAAAGAGCTGCAGGTGCTACCACCGTCGAGATCGGCCAGCTGACGCTAGACGGATGGGCCTTCGACGACATGATTGAAATATCGGTGGTGAAGTCGATCCGGACGGCCCCTAAGCAGGTCATCTCGTCAAAAGAGGAAGGCTTGATCGACATCGCAAATGGGGTTGCGGACACACATCCTGGGCGTATTCACATGACCAACCCGGCTCTCAAGTCACTGCGCGACTCGGTGTACCGTGACCATGGAAAATTCCGGGCTTGCCTGTCACTGATGGCCACAAAGTTATACGACCACTACAGTAAGAAAGCTGGTCGACTCCATGACGTGCTTAAGCATTTTGAGCTGGAGAGCATCGACTTCGAACCCAAAATGTCCCCAGTGACGATGGGTATGTACGCAGACAACCGCAAGTACAAGGGTAAGCCTGCGAACATGAACAGGCACTTTTGCCTTGGGAACGCCCGCGATCCCTCACGCACATTGCGCATTCACTTCGACTGGGACGCAGATGACAAGTTACTCGTCATCCATCACGCCGGTAAACATTTGGAAACCACACAATCTTAAGGAAGAACCATGGCTCTCAACTATCGAGAAGAAATGGGCCTGACGGCTGCATTTCTTGAAGAGATGCGCCTGCGACTGAGTGACAAGGATGTAGATGTACTGCCACAAGACGGCAAACTTTATGACGGTATCGAACCGAGCCGCATCAGCCTGGTTGGCTGCTTGGGCGCAGCACCCGATCCAGCCTATACAGGCCCACAACCTCCAAACTCGATCGGCATCGTACTTTTGGTCTCTCCCGATGAAGAAGGCTGGATCAAATGTGAGCTGAGCGGCCAATTCGATGTAGTGCATCGCTACATTCCTGACCTGCGTAGCGTGGAAGAAAACTTGGTGCTTGATGCAGGATCGCCAAGAAGAGGCCAAACCCTGCCCATGGCGTTCAAGCGCTACACGGTGAGTTTCTCATCAATCATGCTTGATCTTGACCCCCGCAAGCCCAACGAATGGGTCTCAGGGAAAGCTGCGATCGAAGCTGTGCTGAAGGCGGAACAGCAACGATGGGCTATCGATCCTCGGGTCATGCGGCGCTGCCACACGAATGCGAATGGCAACGCGAAATTCGGTTACAACTGGAGCGACACCGCACTGGCCGATCAGACGAGCCTGAACCGCACCGTTCATGAGCAGATCGTCAGCGACCGAAATATGCTCCTCAACTACGCGATAAACCTGCGTGCACGTCTTCGCCCTACCCCATCAGCATTCGGTACGAGCGCTCAGGGTAGCTTCTTGCTTGAAGTATTCCTGGAAAACCAGACGATCACCGACCAGGCCCGCGCTTTTGGCGTCGACTCCCCATACCTGTTAGATGCCCGCTTGGTCACTAAACTCGTCGCTGGCGAGAACTATAAGGTGCCCCATCGCCTGCAGCCGGAAGAATACCGCTACCGCGATAATGACGGCCTTCCTGGCTACGGCATCAGTTGCGCGGTTGTTGAGGTAGAAAAAAAGCTGTTCATGACGGATGGGATGCCTACTTACGCTCAGCCTCGGGTTGATGCCCCATCGCCTGCCGAAGTAGGAATGGGCTCAGCCCCGAGCTATGAAATGCTCGCCCGCGATCCAATCCTGATTTGCGACAGCTTCCTGGAAACGCAAGAACGCTACCTCGGTGAGTGGGCAATTCGTATCAGTGCGTTGGAGTCAGCAGGACTGATGGCGGATAAGGATGTCGCTATTGCTGACCGCGATGCCTTTCAGGAGGAAACCAGCCGGATCCGCGACGGAGTTGAGCTTCTACGCAAACATGACGACCTGCGTCAATGTTTCCAGTGGATGAACGAAGCAATGGGCGCCGCCATCAAGATTCAGGGGAAAAGGTTTACCGGATGGCACCTATTCCAGCTCGGTTTTATTCTCTCGCAAATACGATCGATCTACGAGCGGCATGCCACCTCGGCTGAACTCCGAGGCAGCATGGAAACAGCGGACGTATTATGGTTCGCCACGGGCGGCGGCAAGACCGAGGCGTACCTCGGCATCATCAGCATGGCATTGCTCTATAGCCGGCTAAAGGGACGCGACTACGGCACGACTGCGTGGCTCAGATTCCCATTACGGATGTTGTCCGTTCAGCAATTCCAACGGCTTTCCTTCGTGCTCGCCCAAACCAACATACTGCGTCATCGTGAGCGTCTCGGCGGATGGCCATTCACGATTGGCTATTACACTGGTGAAGGCACGCCAAACCGGGTCAGCAGTACCTATGGCGAAGACGTGCAGAAAGGCTTCCTGCCATCTTTCAGTGACGAACGCCTTAAGTCCTACCAGTTTATCTCCGATTGCCCATATTGCGGCACCGTCGGTTCCATCAACATTGCAACCGACATGGCGCGCGCGCGCATCAAGCATGTCTGTAGCAACCCCGAATGCTGGTCGAACGGCGAAGCCGATCCAGGAGAGCATGGACAGGGCATTCAGGGGGAGATTGGCATCTACGTCTCTGACGAAGAGTGCTACCGGTATCTGCCATCTGTACTGGTGGGCACGGTGGACAAGCTCGCCGTTATAGGCCACAACCATCGCTTCGTGAACTTCTTTGGCGGGGCGCGTTACTTCTGCCCTGAGCACGGCTTCTCTCAGAGATCCAAATGCGAACATCGTCGTATCGAGAAACGAAGCGAGAAATGGGAGGCCCTGGACTGCGGCAACAATACCCGCACTAGCGTGGTCAGAGTGGTGCCCACCTCTCCCATGAAAGACCCTGGTTTCTCACTGCTGGTTCAGGATGAACTGCACTTGCTTCGTGAGTCCCTGGGAAACTTTGACGCTCATTACGAGACCTTGCTCAGTACCCTACAGATTAGCCACGGTGGCCGGGCGCCCAAAGTTCTCTCGGCAACAGCCACCATCAAAGATTTCGAAGACCACATCCATCACCTGTACCTGCGCAACGCCGTTCGATTCCCTGCCCCTGGCGTCAACCAGGGCGAGTCCTTTTATGCTCGCAAAGCGAAGGATGACGAAACAGGCTCGCACCTGATTCGTCGCTGGTTTGCCGGGATTCTCCCCATCGGTCGTGGCCGTGTTGCCATGAAAGCGGTGGCGGAAGCCAGCTCGCGCTTCCTGGATCAGGTAGATGACTGGCGACACAAGCTTGCAAACGGTGATGCACAACTACTCAAATCGATCGGCCTAACTAATGGCCAGAGCCTGGACGCACTGCGCTACATCGAGAAAAACCTGAACACCGATCTGGTGTATGCCAACAGCAAACGTAGCATCACTGAAATCATGCGGTACATGGAGGAAGTCAATAGCAAGACAGATGTGGAACGTAAAGCGCGGTTATTGGATGGCGAGACCCGCCTGGACATGATCCTCGACGCTATTCGCCATGTCGAAACCAAGGATGCAGACGATACCTGCCGGCACATCATTGCCACCAGCGTTGTGTCGCATGGTGTCGACATCGCGGAATTGAACTTCATGATCGTTGCAGGCTGGCCAAAATCGACTGCGGAATACATCCAGGCGTCTGCTCGAAGTGGTCGCGTGCACCCGGGTATTGTTCTGTGCGTGCTTTCATCTCACCAGCTGTTTGAGTCGGGTGTGTTCATGAACTTCGGCGACTACCACACGTTCCTTGATCGCCTGGTGGACTCGGTACCGATCAACAGATTCGCTCCCAATATTATCGACCGCACGCTGCCTGGGGTCATGTCGTCAGTACTGCTCAACTGGGCCCCACAGCAGAGATGGGGAGGCGACCTGAGCCACAGGGTGACCGACCTCGTCACCCTACTGCGAAGCGACATGGGGAAGGCCGCCGCAGCAGAAATCAAAACCGTCGTGATCAATGCACTGCGTATTCCGGCCGCGCTGAGCGATACGTTCGACTCGCGAGTTATTGCTGGCTTCGACACCGCATTGATCACCCGTGTCGACAACGCGTTCTTTGAATTAGAACGGTGGCCGGGAAGCAAGAACGAACAGACGTTGAGCGAGGCATTGGGGGACATCTTCGGGTATGCCCCATTTCGCTCCTTCCGCGACATCGAAAACCAAATTGTGATCAAGCCAGTCAACAGCGCGGCGGATCAAGTATTCATGGCAATAGCCAGGTGAGGAAGGAAAAATGGACAAGGAATATGTGAGCCGCAGCCGTCTTTTTAGGGAAGCCTTCCTCCCCGGGGCCTACGTGCGTCTTCGGAATCAGGCGTACGGGCGCGTTATGGGTATCCTCAACAATAGCGGGTCAGCGCTGGAAGGCGTTGATAAGCAACAGTTGCGCGAAGCTGTCCTGACATTCGTACATGACTGGGAAAGCGCCGGTGGAGAGGTCGACCCAACTTTTTTGACCGCCGCAGAAAAGAAGCGTCTGGAAATCCAATCCCCGTCCGAAATTTTTGTCTCCCCTGCACCGCTGATCCTTACCTGCAAGCGGTGCAAGGTGCTTGATTTCTACGACGCCCGCGAACCGGATGACCGGACGCTTTCAAAAATGCAGTCCCGGATCAGGGAGCACAATGGCAGGGGATTCATTCCTTGCAAGCGCAGAGGTTGCTCGGGAGAAATGATCCAGCTTCCTTACGTTTCGGTACATCGGTGCGGTTACGCGAACCCCGTCCACATCCCGCACCCCGCTCGTCGATCCACCAGCATCGGCTACCGAGATGCGGGCTCGTTCTTCCACTCATCGTTTTTTGATGTGGAAACCGGCGATAAGCTGTCGGGTTCATATCAGGACGAGTGCCCCGCTTGCAGTGCTTTGTTTGGCGCCGAAATTCAAAAGCGTGGAACACCACTCACCAGTGGCGAGTCCTTCTATGCCCAGAGTACTCAGTACATCGCGCTGAGCGAAGACAAGGGCAAGCTCATCGCCAGCCTCTTGCAGTGCTTGCAAGGCGCGCGCGAGGGCGCCGAGGGCATGGCCCAAGACGTTTCCGAAGGTGTAGCGCTCACTTTGCTGAAAAAGATGTCTGGCCGTGAGCTAGAGCAAAAGCTGTCCCTGCTGCTCTCGGCGAATGTTGGCGATGCAAATGAACAGGCAGCCCTGCGTACGCAACTGGAGAGGAAAAAGCTCAGCATCGCGAAGTATGAAGTGATGGCTGAGGATGATGAAGATCTGGCCCAGATGCTTGATTCAACGCGAAAAGAGGTCGCTGAAATCGAGGCAAAACTCGCGACATCCACCGGTTGTTTCAGCGCCGTACGCAATTTGATTCCGGAGCTCAGCACCCTGGTCGAACTGGTCAGTAATCGACGAACGCTCGAAGCCGTTTTCTTGCCCCATGATGTCCAAGGCAGAACGATCGAACAGGAGATCGAAGAAACTACAGATATCGCGCAAAAGGATATGCTTGCCGGTCAGTGGCAGAGCGTACAGGAGCGTTATGGAATCGATTCGATCACGCACATTCCAGACCTTCGAGTTGTCTTGGCCACACTGGGATATTCACGGGAAAGAAGCGCCCCTTCGATCAACCCTGATACTCCGCCGGTAGTGCTCAACGCCTTTGCCGATCGCGTAGACGAGGGCATGAAAGGCAAAACGTCCATCTATGCAATGTCCGCGAAAACAGAGGCTTTGTGGATCCGACTGGATCCTCGCAAGGTGCTTCGATGGTGTATCGATTCGGCATACCTCGAATCACCGGATGAAGATGTACTCAATGACAAAGCCCGCAGTCATGCGTACCTGCTGAGCCACTATCACGTGTTGGCGATGCATCCTGGCAAAGCAGCGAGGGAAATCCCGTCGCGTAACCCCGAAGACGGTGCCCCTTTCAACCTGCTGCACTCAATCAGCCATGCGCTCATGCTCACCGCGCGCCGCCATACCGGGTACGACTCCAAGAGCATTCAGGAATACCTGATACCCATGGACTTGTCGGTCATCCTGTATGTTTCGTCTGTCCAGAACTATACCGCCGGGGGATTGCTTACGTTGTTCCAGCACTACCTGCTGCCTTGGTTTGATGACGCTAGCATGTTCGCCTTCAACTGCGCGTTTGACCCCGTATGCACTGATGTTGGGAACTCCTGCAGTGGCTGTGTACAGATTGAGATTGGCTGCGAAACTTTCAACCAAGGATTATCCCGAGCTTACATTCACAGCGGCCCTGCCAATCGCGAGTGCTCGCTTACCATCAAGAAAGGTTTTTGGGAAAGGTTGTAGTGGGATCCTAAACTGGCGGAATACACCAAGAGTTGTCCCCATAAGCAATGAGCCCCTGAAGACTAGAAATGGCCTGCGGACTTTTGTTTGCAGGCTGCTTCTATTCAATTGTGTCTCCATTGTCTTAAACCAATCGATCAAGAAAAGCACTTTGTAAACTTTTCGCAGAGTGAATCAGCCTCCCAGTGCTAATCGCTCTACGAGATCAATCACATCCCTGCGATCCTTGCCTTTCAACAAATGAAAGCACTGCAGCAGATGCGCCGTCTCAACGTCTTCGCAGTAGAAATACGGCACCGGTAAATTCAGGGCAGCAGCAATCTGCTTCACGACGTTTTCACCTGGCTGATGAACCCCCTTCTCGTACTGATTCATCCTTGCCGACGCCGACGCTGGCTCAATCCCGGCATCTATTCCCAAGCGCTCCTGGGATATCCCTCTTGCCTTGCGCGCCTCCTTCAACCTCTTGCTGAACGTCGTCATTTCTCATCGCCGAAAGGCTAAGAGATTCTTAGATTCGGGTTGAGCAGATACTAAGTATTCCTTAGTATTCGGCAGAAATATCCTTTTGCCATCACTCCAAACGCAAGGACAGGGATCAAAATGAAGGAAATGCAGATCACAGACGGACGACTCGACGAAAAATCGCGTGGCTTCGGCGGGGACATGGTCAGCTACCACTACTGGAAAATTAACGGCAAGAAACTCGAAACGCTCGAAATCCCGGATACGCTTGATGCGCATGTAAAGGCGGGTGATCGAGTTCGAGTGACCTCCCAATACGGCAAAGACAAGGTCAACAGAATTTGGGCCATCCAGCTCGACAACGAGCCTGTCCGCACGGTTGTCGATATCCCCTTCATTGCTGTATCCCTGGGAAGACTCAGCATTCTGCCTCTGATGGTCGCCATCTTTACGATCTTCATTGCCTATGGTTTCTGGGAGAACAGCGCCAACCATCGGGGCTTCCATGGCTCGTCCTACCAATTGGGCTGGATCGCACTCAATTTGTTCGTCAGCTATCGCTACATGATTAAGCCAATGTTGATCGTCACGCGCGGCATCAAGGCGTTTCGCGAATATTGCGCAAAGGCCCCTGCATCAGTCTCGACGTCCAATTGAATCGAGCGCACAGCGGTACGTATTCCGAGAGCCAAGAAAGTGAATTAAGTCGAGATGAGTCCAGACCTAGGCCTATGCGCATCTGGCAACCGAGCGAAAGTCGAGGCAACCAATGACGCAGGCTTTCTCAGGGATTCAGGAGATTTTTTCAGATTCGGGCTGAGGGTGGCAGGTGTCTTGCCAAGCCCATCATCGAACGCTTGGAGGGAGTACGTTGGTCATACCTCAGCGCATTATAATGCGCTAGAACCCAGAAACAGAGGGAGGTTGGCGCATTATAATGCGCTGACCGCATACGTATCCCCTCTCAAGGCCTTTTAAAAAATGACGAAGTCCCGGTCTGATGGCTGGGATTTTTCAAAACCTGAATGTTTTGATCAAGGAGCCTTTCATGGACTCAAAGCAGAACCACGGTCAAGACTCAATGGCCGTTGAACTGATCCAACGCCAAGCACAACAGGTCTTTGGCAGCAAACCGAAAGCCGATAATTGGCTAAGCCAGCCGGCGGCAGAATCTGGTGATTGCTCGCGGTTGCAGATGGCTCAAAGTCGAGTGGGATATGAGGTCGTGAAAGCAGAACTCGATAGGCTCAGCCATGGGTTCGCCTGTTAATGCTCCCCTTCTTCATGATTCGAATGATCACCTTTGATCTCAACACGAACGATGCCAAAGCCTTAATTACGTACATCGAAGAAATCAAACCGAACTCGAGGGACGTGCACGAAGACGCACGATTTTATCCGCCCGGCCAAGTCCCCCCCCCGGCAAGGCCAAGATATGGTGTGTACTTGATATAAGCGGATACCAATTCTAGCCTTTTTACCTCAGGCGCATGTTGAATGTATTCAGCATCCAAGAGTTACCTGAGGCGATTAAAAAAATGGGGCAAACGACCAAGTCGCCAGCCTGCACCTGACCAGAGTCCTCTGAGCCAGCCCATGCATCCACATATCACCTTGAACGGTCTACGCGGGGAACCGGGTACTTCTTGAGCCCGAATTCCCAAGTTAACTGCGCAGCCTTCAGATTATGACGAGCCTAGGTGTGTTTCATACATCCAGGATTCAAAGTAGACATTTAGGAAAATAACCTTCCCTGCCATGGGCGCTGTGCTCCCCCGTAACCTAACCATACCAAGACCTCCGTGCTAGGCTCTAGATCTACTTGCGGACTCTATCTCACTGGACGAGAGCCATCGAATAGCTATCATCATAAGTGTTTGTGTACTCAACCGCTGAGACACATTGCAGTATAGAAAGTACACAGCGGTAAGGTATGGATGCCAAGTAAGCATTTGGCCCATTCCTTCACATCAATGGATGGAGCTAGATTGTGAATAGAATCAGTCTCTCAGCCTGCACACTATGCTTGATCAGCACTTCAGCATTCGCAAATATTGAATGGAAAGTCGTCGACCCATTTAGATTGATAGACTATAGCGGAGCAAGTTCGAGATTCGAAATACCATATCAAGAAACAGCATATGACTTCGTCACATCTAGACTTTCAAGTCGAGATGAAAAAAACTTACCCCCAATCAACAAATCTCGTCTAAATAACCCAGAGAAAAACTACTTTTTCCCCACCCACCAAATCGTATCCGCCAAACTGGTTACGCCACCTGCGGGTGATTGTACCTGGCAATATCAAACACTTATCACGACTATTAATTGCGCCGAAACTCTAACCTTTCAGGCTTTAACGCAGTTTGGAGAAGGCAATACCACACTCAGAGTTAAAGCCCTGTCAAGCAACTATTCAGACGACACCCCTGTTGTAGTGAGAGATCGCTTGATTCTCGGCTTAGGCGACTCCTTTGCATCGGGCGAGGGAAACCCAGACATTCCGGCCAAGACTAGCGAAAGCGGGCTGATCTTTATGGCAGAAAACAATAAAGAAATATACAGCACTGGTAGATGGATGAAGTACACTGATCTTTGGTTACAAAAGAACGCACGGTGGTTTGATAGGCAATGTCATCGATCCATGCTCAGTCAGCATGTGCTCGCCGGTTTGCGCTTAGCCAATTTAAATGAAAAGGAAAGCGTCACACTTTTACCTTTGGCGTGCTCTGGCGCCGAAGTTCTTGATGGTGTTTTGTTACCACAGAAGAACCCTCCTGGAGGTGGGGCTTATGTAAACGACTCGCAGATCAATCTTGCAGTAAAAAGCCTCTGCCGCACCGGAAAACTAACAGTCGAAACTCAAACATTTTATCGAGGGTACACTGGCTCAGGAGAAATGAAGAAAGTCCAAGGTAAAATCTATAAATGTCAAGGCGAACTACGTGCACCAGACGCTATATTGCTCAGCATAGGTGGAAACGATGTAGGTTTTGCCCCTTCGATCGCATGGGCAACAATTCCTAGTGATGGTCGACACTTCTTTGGCACTCGCGCAGTAAACATAACCAACAATATAATCGACCCTATCTGCCCAAAAGAAACCGGACAAAAAATATGCAAAAAAAACCAGCCAGTGGGAATCGACAGAATTAAATACTGGCTTCCAAAATATTACAAGTACCTCTCGCAGCAGCTTTCCAACGTAGGACTATCAAAAAACCAAAACAACATATATCTCACCGCATACCCGAACCCAATCTACATTGAAGATGGACATACATTATGTGGAAAAGATCGAAGCGCTGATATTGTTGAGCAAGCCAGGAGCAGAATTCCTTTAATTATGAGACCTGCTGCATGGGAAATGCAAATCACCCAAAGTGAAATAGGCGACATAAAAAAAGGGCTCATTGATCCACTTTTTCAACAAATGAAGTCAGCCGCTCAAAATCACAATTGGAATTTTATTGACGGCCATGTTGAAATAATTAAATCACATGGAATCTGTGCTGATTACGCAAGAAAGGACTATTACACTGATAAGCATGGAAAACGGCATGCGATCCCACTGTATCCGCATATCCGGAAGGGTGCCTGGTATCCTGCAGGGCCATGGGAAGAATGGGCCTATGATCCAAACCGCATTCGCTGGTTCCGCAACACTAATGATTCGGTGCTTTTCCAGAACGACGAATCGGACTCTGTGATGAACGGAGCGTTTCATCCTGACTATCGCGCGCATGCAGTCATGGCGGATCAAATTTACGATTCGGTGAGTAAAGCCTGGGTCACCCAGCTTCCGATGGCCATCAAGTAACAAGGAGGACGTGGAGTGTAATGGACACTTATCAAATCTAAGGTGCCATGCACTCCGCGCGGTAAAAACCAAACTCGTCATCTCAATTCTGATCGCAGAAAGGAGAAGTAATGAGGCGTGTTAAAAGTCGATTAATGAGCTGCGAGTACGTGTCCCATTAACGCTTTTCGAGTGAACCGATAGCAATCTTTTCGTAATCATACTCGACCAGCACATCTCTTAACCTTGGCACGCGTGTTGACAGATTTGGGCAGTTATTCACTATGGAACTGGACGCTTCGACGCAATCTATTCGGATATCCAGGCGCTGTTTCAATCGAACTCAGCATCATCGGTTGCATGGGAACATCGGAGCAACCTATTGGGCCTCGCCACGCAGCTTTGGATAGGGAAAATCCGCCTCAACCTGCTTCTAGCAACGGCTTTGAACAATTGAAAGCTCCGGCAGAAACGGCCTCCCTCAACGCCGACGTGCTTCGGCACCGAAACTCTCCAACGAGTGAAGCTTGGCGGAGAGACAAGCCCAACGACATCACGGCCTCAGTCAGATCTAAAGATCGAACTACAGGCCGCCCGAAGTCATGGAAATAGTCGTGAATTACTCGCTCACTAACCAATAAGCCTTGGCTGTTCCTCCCCCCCTCGCGTAGTCGATACAGAACGACATCAGATCACTTAGACGCTGATCTACCATTGTTCTGCGGATTCCTGGCTGGACTCCAATCACGCAAAAACTTAGCCTTGTTGCCAATGTTGCGTTGAGTATTTCTTCTACGTCTCTCAGGGTGCCCATCACAAATGATGAAGGAGCGCTGTGGCGTGCCGGATTCATTCTATCCGCCATGTGTTGCAGCAATGTGGGCACATCGCAATAGTAGGCACACTTCACTAGTTGTCCAGCAACCTCGTACACGTCTCCTACTCGCCCCCCATTCGCTGGCCCTCCAGCACCTTTACAATGATAGAAGTCGACACTCACCTCGCCCCTTTCATCGCGAGTAACGCAGATATAGTCAGCCGCTTCGCCAGTCCGATGATCATAGAAAATGGCTTGTACATTCGGAAGATTGAGCAGATGTTGAGCCAGATGCTCCTGAACCGTAGCAAGCCCACCCAATGCCGCGCGGCGAGCGCGGGTTTTTGCAGAATTGTCGTTCGGTAGAAACTCGACCCTAATCTCACATCCAGTCCAGTCGATAGACGCTGCATCACCAGGAGCCAGGCCCTGTGCCTGGAGCAGAGGCGCTGCCATCAAGTTCATGCCCTCGAAGGACGACCTGTCAGCGGCATAAAAAACCGGGCTGTACTCCGACAGCCACTCATCAAGTGGCAACCAGTTGTCGTGAGCGGACTCAACCTCAAGAGTGGCTTCTGGAGTAGCACAGGTAATCATTCTCGCCACACCCAGGTGGAAACACATCTCCACAGCACCATCGAGGTGTGCAACGGAAAAAACCATACGCCCTATGCCCGGCTCGACCTGAAAGCCCAATAGTTCCCATTCAGCCAGTCGAGAGTAACGGTCGCGACCTTGGGGCGTAGCACGGTATCGAAGCCTAGGGTTAGTTTTGAACCCTTGTCGCGGCCAGTTGGCTGCAATGACCACATCGGGTAGGCGAAGTAACTTGGTAGCAATTCGCACCTGATCCAATTGCGTTGCGGTGATGGGAGCATCGCCGGAAATCCGCGCATTCAATGTTTGAACCCACTCAACGAAGTCCGGAGTGGAAAGGCGCTGATTACTCCAGATACGCGAGCTGCTACTCGCTCCAACGGTTTCACGAATGTGCCCGTTATGACCGCTGCCAAAATAGTGGCCCTGTGAAAACGCCCTGCTATCACCAGACGTTACAGCTCGCTCGGCTTGCGGCCCAGTCATCACACGATAAGTCTCACCTTGGGAGTTAAGCGCTTGACTCTTGAAGCCGAGGTTGAAGAAATGCACCGCTTCCAGCCCGGCTCTAGCCCGGCTGGTCTCCTCGTAGCTCAATGCGCGACAATGGCCAAGGCAAACGTTATCCATGATGGAGAGATAGAGCTTCTCTGTCCTGAGAGTAGAGCCGATAAAGCAGAATTGAGATTCCGGGAAGTACATCAACAGGAATGCGTCATGGCGCACATCCATAACTGCATCAGAGAAAATCCACTGTGGTGGCGTTTCGTCAGCCGTCAGTACCAGAGAAATGCTTCCATCAGCTGTCGCCCACTGTTTCGCAATCCGCAGGTTACGACCGACCGTTGAGTCCAGACGAAGAAAGTCTGGAGCTTCTTCGCAATGAAAAATCCGGACGTGCGCGTACAGATTGAGGGACAACGGTGAGACCGCATCGTAGTCCGACTCGGCTTGTCTACGGACAGGCAGGCTATCAATGAACTCTTGATCTAGAACGTTGGCTTGGATTTGATCATGCGCTGCTTCGTCAATCATTTGCGCCAAGTTCACCCCCTCCTTGAGCAGAGAAGCGGTGGCCTCCTGAACCCTGGAGGTCGGCGCAATGAGTGTGGGCCTTCCCGTTGCTGCATCCATACGCGCAAAACGCCCAATAAACTGGATGGTTGGCACCAGTGATTTGTGCGGAGCATGTAGTGCCGCGACCTTGAGTTTAGGGAAGTCATACCCTTCGCCAAACATGTCAACACACACGACTCCATCCAGCTCACCCGATCTGAGCTTCGCCTCAACCTGATCCTGTCTTCGCTTCGTCAATCGACTATTGATTGCCTCTACAGCAAGGCCCAACCCTTGATAGAGCGGCACAAGATCCTTGGCCGCTTGGATGCTGGAAGCTCTGACGAATATTCGATGATCGTAGCCATTAGCTCTGTCTTCGGTGAACTGCTCCACCGCAACCCGTGCTATAGCTCGGTCTATCTCGGCGTCGTTCAGTTCGTCATTAACCGGAACCGCGCGGAACGTCACCGGATCAAATGCGCCTTCATCAATCGCCCGCATGACGGGATATCGGTAGATGAGCTTGCCCGGAATAGCGAGGTTGTCACTGCGAAATGGTGTTGCGGTCAAGAATACGAATTTGGATGCCGTCAGGTGTTGGAGGTAAGCGACCCATGAATTAGCTGGGGCGTGATGTGCCTCGTCAAAAATCACCAGATCAAATAGATCTGCGGGCGGTGGGTAGTCATAAATGGGTGATGAGCTACTTGGCGTTGAAACCACAACGTCATAGCGCTCAAGTGGTCGCCAGTCTGCGACTGACCCAATTCTGCCGACGTGCAGAAAAACTTCTGGCAACAGGCAATCATCTGGGAGAGCACCAATGCGTCGAAGGGTGGAAAGCTCGGAAAGATGCGAGGAAACCTGCTTCCTCAGCGCGTCAGTTGGCTCTACGATCAGGACGCGCCTGACCTTTAACAAATAAGGAAGCGCCATCATCAATGACGTCTTCCCGTATCCTGTAGGCAAACACACCAACGCAGGATCGTCCTGCACAGAAAAGTGTGCCAATACCGCATGCAAGGCCCCCAACTGGCCAGGCCGGAAACCTCGGTTGGGTTCTCGATGCTGCTGGAAGAGATTCAGTGCGCTCGCCTGCTCCTGAAAAAACGCCATACCAATCCCTCCCTGGAAATGAAGAAGTCCCCCATCCTAATCGCAGAGAAGTCGAAGGCAAAGGGCCGGTACTTAAACTTGGAAGTAGGCATGACCATAATCCAACCTATGGGAGTAAGATCAAATCCTAAGTAGATAGCGTCTGATAGGGACACCTCCTCCATTCCAACAGGAATCGCTAATGCCTGCTAAATCGCTCCCTAACCGAAAAGCGTTCATACAGTCACTAGGCGCCACGTGCAGAAATTGGACATGGAGTTGGTCATTCGTGAACGAACCTGAGCAAAGGATCATCTTCGGAGCTTGGGATATCAATAAAAATGGCGGTCGCACTTTAATTCTTAGCGATAAGTGGAGGGTTGAGAACGGCAGGCGAACTCGTGGGTATCCTCAGAGCTTGGAGCATCTTAGGTTAGTAGAGCAAAAGGGCTATGAGCTTTATACCTTCAACATCACTCACTCTAATGAGCTTCAGGATGAACATGGAAATGGCCCTGCGAAGATCAAAGTTTTCGAGCGTACGATCATTCGCAAGTGGCTGACTCAAGAAGGTGGCGATTGGTATGCATGCGACGAGCCGGTGCATGCATTGATTCCCGAGGAGGTCACGGAACCTGAGCTTTTTCTGGAAGGAGCGTTGAGAGCGATCCAAGTCAACGCCTATGAGCGCTGCTTGCAGGCCCGCGACGCATGTATCAGTTATCACGGCGCTGTATGTGCAGCATGCAGGTTTGATTTTGGGCAAGCTTACGGTGCCATTGCTCAGGGGCTCATTCATGTGCACCACATCGTCCCGCTCAGCAAAATTGGCAGGGAGTACAAGCTAAACCCCGTGACGGATCTACTACCCCTTTGTCCAAACTGCCACGCGGTTGTTCATAGGGGGAAGGAAACGATGAGTGTTGATGAGCTTCGACAGTGTTTGGCTTCAGCGAAGGTATTGTATGGCTAAGTTACGTTACCCAACATGAATGTCGCAGGACAGATATCGCAAGCAAATGCCACCCCAATCGTTATCTCCACGGTCGACCAAGAGGCTAGGTGAACTGAATACCCGGCTGTTTTTTTGATATGCCGGCAGCGGTTATGCAGTCGCCGCTTAGCACCGTTGCCAAACGCTAATCATCGCCTTTCAAAAAGCGCGCGAAATTAGAGGTAAACAAAGATAAGCGCACGATCAAAAATCCCTTGCCTTCGTCTATCGCGCGCGAAGATTGCGATCCCTTACTAGCAATGTCATATTGACACTATCTCGCTCACGGCTAGCCCAACGCCTGACGAAAACGCCGTAGACCACCCCTAAAGCAACGCCTTAAAGACTCATTCTGCGCAGTCGATATCGTACGAGTCGCCAGAATGGGCAGCATTGCGCGCGCTCGGCTAACCCGCACTCCGCCTCTGAATCAGGTTTCTCTGCATGTTCTCAACACAAAAGCTTGTCTGCGAAACAACGGCACTGAAAGGTCGGTACGTTTCATCCAGGGTTTCCAGATTTTTTGTGTTCATGGCACTCGCCATCTGCAGCCTGCTGTTTGATTCATCTTCGGCGTATGCGTTGTCAGCGAGCTGCACGACGCTTAACGGTTTGAGCGGTTCGGGTACGTTCTCACGCTCCTTTCCTGCTGGTTCCTTCTCCGCCGGCGAGAGTGTCTCGGTCACGTTCAGTGACAACGGCGGCAACGTCGGCAACAGCAATCCGTCGTCCGCCGATAACGTGATCCTGCGCAACCCGACCACCTTCTCGCCCTACTTCGACTACCGCAGCAACACCGGCAGTGCAGGTAGCCATGCGGGCGGTGCTTCGGCTGCAGATCTGACCAACGGGCTGTTCATCAGCACCAAGGTCGGCACCTACCTGAGCACGGTGACCATCAACTGTGGTGCGGCGGTTTCCAGCGATGCCACCCTGTCGAACCTGATCCCTTCAGCCGGTACCTTGTCGCCTTCATTTTCATCGGGCACCAGTACCTACAACGTCGCGGTTGCGAGCAACGTATCGTCAATCACCTTCACCCCGACGGCCTCCGACAGTAACGCCACAATCACGGTCAACGGGATGAGCGTGGGCTCCGGCGCTACATCGCCAGCTATCAGCCTGAACACGGGGTCGAATACGATCAGCGTATTGGGTACTGCCCAGGACGGCAGCACCACGCACCTGTACACCATCACGGTCACTCGGGCCGTCGCTGCGCCGGATGCGAGCAATGTGTCTGCGACCGTGGCTGCCAACAGTTCCGGCAATCCGATCACATTGGCCCTTTCAGGCGGTACTGCGACGTCGGTTGCCGTTGCATCCGCCCCTTTACACGGGGCTGCCACCGCTAGCGGCACCTCTATCACCTATACGCCGGCTGCAGGTTATTCAGGCACAGACAGCTTCACTTACACGGCGAGCAATACGGCGGGCACCTCTTCCGCAGCCACCGTATCCATCACCGTGACACAGCCCACACTGGCGGTGACCCCGGGTTCCTTGCCCGCAGGCCAGATCGGTACGGCCTACAGTCAATCGCTCAGCGCTGCGGGCGGAACCGCGCCTTACAGCTACGCAAGTTCAGGGGCTGTTCCGACCGGTTTGAATCTTGATTCGGCCAGCGGCATGTTGAGCGGTACACCCACCAGTGTCGGCAGTTTCAACTTCACGATTACGGCCACCGACAACCATGGCGCAACGGGGAGCACGGGCTACTCGGTCAGCATCGTCGCCGGTGCACTGCCCGTCACCGGTGCTGTTTCCGCCACGGTTGCCGCCAACGCAAGTACGCCAGTGAACCTCGCGCTGTCCGGCGGTGCTGCAAGTTCGGTTGCTGTCGCTTCTGCCCCGCTCCACGGTTCTGCGGTTGCCAGTGGCACCACGATCACCTACACCCCCGCGACAGGTTACTCAGGCCCAGATAGCTTCACCTACACCGCGAGCAACTTGTCGGGCACCTCCTCCCCCGCGACGGTCACGCTCACGGTGACGGCGCCGACACTGGTGTTGACCCCGGCTGCCGGTGCGTTGCCTACCGGTCAGGCGGGAACGGCCTACAGTCAATCATTCAGCTCGACCGGGGGCTCGGCGCCTTACAGCTATACAAGCTCTGGAGTTCCCGCCGGGCTGACTCTCGATGCAGCCAGTGGCGTTCTGAGTGGTACGCCCGCCAGTCCTGGCAGCTACAACCTCTCTGTCAGCGTGACGGATCAACATGGCGCCGTCGGCACTGCCAATTACACGCTGAGCATTGCGGGTGGGCCAGTGCCTGTGGCCAACCCGGTTTCCGCCGCCATCGCTGCAAATAGCAGCGGCAGCATTGCGCTGTCTCTGGCGGGGGGAACAGCCACGTCGGTAGCGGTTGTCACTGCACCAATGCACGGCAGTGCGATGGCCCGAGGTCTGACGATCACCTATACGCCAGTCGCCGGGTTCTCCGGGACGGACAGCTTCACCTACACCGCCAGTAATGCCTCAGGCACCTCGCCGGCAGCGACGGTCAATCTGACGATTTCAGCCCCTACCCTGATCGTTTCCCCCGCCGCCGGATCGCTGCCAGCGGCAACAATCGGTGCCCGTTACTCACAAGCATTGAGCGTAAGCGGTGGCGGCAGCCCCTATCGTTTCAGCGCCACCGGTCTGCCGTCGGGCCTGAACATTGACGCCTCCTCCGGGACAATTTCCGGCACACCTTCGGAAGCAGGCTCGGCGACCATTGCCGTGCAAATCACGGACGCCACCGGTGCGACGCTCAATGTCGCTTACAGCCTGAGCATCGGCGGAACGTTGCCAAGCGGCGCCGACCGCAGCGCATCCTTGTACGCTGGGCAGGCCGTCACCGTGAACCTGGCCGATGGCATCAGCGGCGGGCCATTCACCGGCGCGGCATTGGTGGACACGCCTTCCAAAGCCATGGGACAGACGACGCTCAGCGGGACGAGTCTGACCTTTGTGGCTGCTGCACAAGCTTCGGGCGCTGCGATCATCCGTTACACCCTCAGCAATCGCTGGGGCTCGTCGCAACCCATCACCCTGACGCTGCAAGTGGCCGGACGTTCCGACCCGAGCAAAGACCAGGAAGTGATCGGCATGCTCGGCGCCCAAGCGCAAAGTGCCGCACGTTTTGCCCGCGCACAGATCGACAACTTCAACGACCGCCTCGAACAACTGCACGACAAAGAGAACCGTCGTGGCAGCAGCTTCAACTTGCAACTCGGCTTGCCGCAATCACGCCAATCACGCACCGGCAATACCAGCGCCTCGGAGATGTACCAGGCACTATCGTCACTCAGTGGCAGCGATCGCACAGCCTCCCCACAATTGTCCGCAGCGCCCGGCTCAAACAGCGGACTCCTGGGAGATGAGAACCTGTCGTTCTGGAGTGGTGGCTACGTCAACGTTAGTGATACCCGCCGAGACGATGTGAAGCTCGACAGCACCATGGTCGGCATGAGCGCCGGCGTCGACTATCGCTTCTTTGATGCCTTCACCGCCGGCATCGGTTTCGGGTATGGCCGGGACTCCAGCGATATCGGTTCCCAAGGCAGCCACAGCAAAGGCGACTCCTTCAGCGGCGCAATCTACGGCAGTTTCCACCCGGGTCGCGTATTCATCGACGGTTTGCTAGGGTACAGCAACCTGTCGTTCGACAGTCGCCGCTATGTGACCGATAACGGCGGATACGCCAAGGGCTCGCGTGACGGCGATCAGTTCTTCGGCTCGCTCAGCTCGGGTTATGAATTCAGGGAAGACGCCTGGCGTGTTGCACCCTATGGCCGTGTCGACGTGTCATCGACGAAACTCGACGGATTCCGTGAGTCAGGCAGCGGCGCGTTCGACCTGGCATACGCGGCGCAACGCATGAACGTGTTGTCCGGAACCGGTGGCCTGCGCGGACAATACGGCTTTTCGCTGAAACCGACCGAGCTGACCCTGCGTGGTCGCCTCGAATACAGCCACACCTTCAGTGGTGACAGCACGGCACGCATGGGGTACGCCGACATCAGTGACTCCACCTATGGCGTGTCCACCCAGGGGCAAAGCGAAAACCTGATGACCGTCGCACTGGGAGCTGACTTCTCACTGCCCGGTGGCTTGACGACAGGCGTGACCTATCAAGGCTCATACGGGTTGGGCGACGACTCCAGATCTCATGCGCTGATGCTCAGACTCGGAACACGATTCTGAAATCAGGGAGCGGTTTACATCATTCGCAACCCGAGGCTGACGAGTGACTTCGATTGTCACTCTCTCTCAAGTTGTCGAGCATCTGATGTGACGGCTTCCATGATGGACTGCAACTCCTCAAGCAGCTCTGAGCAGTGACATTTAAGGTAAGCGGCAATCGATTCGTTACGTAGCAGACGTGAGAGGTAGCCTTTGGCGACGACCAGAACCAGCATCGTTTCCCCAAGTGTGTCCTCTACCTGCTTATAGTCTTGTTGCAAATTTTCCATCTCCCGCTCCATGCGGGCGATATCGATTGGGTTGACCTCGCCTGCTACTTTTTTCTTCTTTTCCACTAGCATTTCCGGCCTAGTTGCGGCCAGCACCATACGGGCGTAATTCTGCGTAAAGCAATTCGCAGAAATCATCATTTCCACAGTCTCAATCTGCCGGATCGGTTTCATCTGTCGTAGCGAACGAAAGACATTCTGAGGAACCATGCGAACCTTTAGCATCTCTACAACCTCGGGTGCGATGCCGTTTAGCAGGTTCTCCCGCTCGTGTATGCGGTCAACATTGATTCCCAGCACCTGAGCAATGCGGGATGCTTCGATCCCCTTCTTCAATGCAGCAAGTATCATCTTGTGCTCTTGAATTGGGGTTAGCCGATTGATTTGACGATTATAGGTGAAGCCTTCGTCATCGGTCGAAATCAAGCAAAGTGCTTCAGTGCCGCCAAGAGCTCTCAGTGCCTCAAGTCGAAGGTGCCCATCCAACAGCATGTACATCGAAACACCACCGGCGACGACTGGTTTGGGATGAACAGCCAGCGGCTCGATGATGCCAAGCTCCTTGATCGAACTCAGGATACTGGCGTACTTCTTACTGCCCTGGATCACCTTGTCGACCTTGCGTGAAGGCAAAATTCGTTCAAGGGGAATGGCAATCACGCGCGGTTCAAAAGCCTGCCTAACTTCAGCCATCACGTCGCCTCCCCGAAAATCCTGTCCGCCAACGGCTTCGGCATGTCCGGAATTTCCTCAGTGTGCAGCAGCGTTATGAAGTACTCGTCGGCTAACAGCTTCCGCATGGCGGTCACGATGATAAGAAGTCTCTGTTCGTTGATATCTGCCTTCTTGATCATCACTTTTTGCCGACGTACTTCTGCTTGATAGACGTTCAAGAGCTTCTGAGGCGTGGTCATCCGATCTATGTTGGGTTGTTGGCCATACCGCTTGCCCATGGTCTTGCGTTTGTCGATCAGTCGACGCACCTTGATCAGTTGCTCTCCCCTGAGCACACCGTTTTCGTAGGCTTCCATCATGGCGTGCTGGACTTCGCCGTCTTCGGAGCGGGCAATTTCAGTTGCCATGGCTATCGAGACCCAACCTTTCTCTACGGCAGTGATCAGCCGCTCCTCGCCTTGTCGTAAAAGCAGCAGTATTCCGTGTATGTAGGCAACGTCGAGACACGTTTTATTGGCGATCTGTTTAGGGGTGTAACCTCGCTCAGACAAGATTTGAATCGATAAAAGCAACTCGCGATTTGAGTGTTTTCTTCGCGCCAAATTCTCGACCAGACTGATCAGATATCGATCCGCCTCACTGGCATTGACGATGATGCAAGGAATTTTCTTTTCTCCCAGCGCCTGAAAAGCTTCAAACCGTCCCTGCCCACATACAATTTCGTAGGATTCAAGGCCTGAGCCTGTAGGCGTTACGGTGATCGGGCGCTTCAACCCGAGCACAGAGATATTTTCTACAAGCTTGGCGAAGACTTGGCGGTTGCGCATTCTCGGGTTAAGCACACGAATTCTGTCCAATGGAATCAGCTGGATCACTGATTCGTCAGCAACATGCATCAAGGCTTTACGATGCGTGGGTATAGCCGTCATGCCACCCTCCGGTAGGCAGAGCGACGGGACAGCTCTGCGAGAATGTCCAAAGTATCGAATCTGTAGATTTCGAGATTGGACTGGTTACTCTCGGCCAATCGCAACTGCGGTGTATCCATTTCGGCTGTAGGCAAGATGTAATAATCCAACGCAGCCTCCTCCTGCGCCTTCATGCGCACGGCAATCGTGACGTCCGGGTTCAGGCCCAAATCAAAACGAATTTTCCAACGCCTATAACCCGCCAGCGTGACCTGGCAGCGGCACAGAACAAGGGATACTGTCAGCTCCTGATTCACCAACATGATATCTGTAGCCGGATCGACCAGAACCTGACCACCGACCTCCGCGATTTTGTTGGTCGTACTGGCAAGCAATATGGGATGCATCTGCCGAATTCGACGGTTTGCCTCGATGTACTGGTAGTCACGTTCCGGCGTGTAGCCAATCAGCGAATAGCAGCGAAGCAGGCTTCCAAATCGATATTGATAGGCGCTGCTGGAGGGACATCCCTCGAACTCATCAATCACCAACCCTGACAGATAGCCCTTGGTTCTGTAGATGGTCATCAACACGCTGAGCATCTCGTCATCGGGCATACGATATGAACGTGTCTGAATAATCGCCTGGGCGGCCTGAAACAGAATCAAGCTGACAATGGGCTGGAACACTCGATCCGCTCTGATCCATTCCTCAGGGGGATTTCGCTTGTGCGTCTGCTTTAACTTGAATGAACTGTGATTCCAGACATTATTCCCGATGTACTTTTCGTTGATGAGAATCTGGTGAACAGTGCCTCGTGACCAAGGCCCGGATCGATCAGTAAGCACTCCACGGTTATTCAGCCACTCTGCAATCTCACGTTCGCTCCGACCATCCTCTACGAATAACTGATAGATGCGTTGAACCGTCTCAACTTCACTGGCTGGCCCGGGCACCAAAATGACCCTGTCGGTCTGTATGCTCTTGTGTTCTCCCAATCCCAGTTCATTCTTGGCTATTCCGTGGACGTCGACCAATTGACGCCTAAGTCCAAAGCCTGCCGGCCCTCCTTGGCGATACCCCATTTCGATCAAACGCGATTGACCGGCAAAGACTTTTACTGACAATTCTCGGCTGTACTCTCCTGCCATCATCCGCTTAACGCTCTTGATGATGTTCGACACTGGGGAACCATCATTGGTGAATTGCTCCGCGCAGTATTGGACGGAAACACCAGCTTGGCGGCAGCGAACCTCATAGCTTGCGCTGACATCAGGATCCTGGAAACGTCCCCATCGGCTGACGTCATAAACCAGCACCGTCGAGTATTGGGCGTAACCTGTTTCCACATCGAAAAATAGCTGTTTGAGTGCATCACGCCCTTCCAGGCGAAGGCCGCTCTTTCCTGCGTCGGTGTAAACCTTGATGATTTCCAGATCGTGTGTAGCGGCATACAACTGGATGGTGTCCAGCTGGTTTTCCGTTGAGTACTGTTGATGTTCCGTGGACATGCGGACGTACGCCGCAGCCATAGCTGCAGATGGTTCTACGTGATCGGCACCCTCACCAATGAATGCCCGCATTGGCAATACCCTCATTCTGATCCACTGCTGCCAGTACGCATTCGAAGCGGGGATCAGTTACTGCATTTCTTTGTAACGACCCTTAAGAAGGTAGAAGACCGGGGAGAGAAAAATGTTCGCTAAAACAGGTAGTTTTTTTCTAACCAAAAATCAATACACCATAAGAATTTCAACGGCTCTGCATATGGAACTTGGAGAGACACATCAGGCAACCAAGACATTGATGCGATGGACAAATGCCAATGAGAGGACAGTCAAAAACTGGTTGAGCGGTAGCAACGGGCCTAGCGGTGAACATCTCGTGGAGCTGGTCAAGCATTCCGATATAGCTCTTGCGGTATTTTTGGAAATGGCGGAGAGGCCTTGTTCGATGGCGGCATCAGAACTGCCGCTGCTAAGGCAGAAGCTTCAATCAGCTATTGATGGTATCGACAGGTGCCTTGAGCAGGGAAAGGTGCAATTCAAAAACTGAAGTGAGAGCTTCAAGTGAAGCGGAGCCAGCTACCATCACCCAAGATCACCCCCTCGTGTCCAGAGGGGGGGGTAAATTCAGCCCCCCAACAAGCCACTGCCCGGATGACAATTGATGCATTCGAAACACTGGGCGTCGGCTGGAATCACCGAGACTTCATGGTAGAGGCGCAACGAGACCTGAAAATCCAAAGCCCGCACATAACGCATGAAACCACCAAAAATTGCCAGATGGGTCGGATGGGTTTTCGCCCAGCCCTCCAGATGTGCCAGCTCGTCAAAATGTGCGAGTCCGAAGGTTTTTTCCAGGGGCTCTCCGGTCGCGTTATCCAACACTCTCATGAAACGACAAGACAGACAGTCGTCTCAGTTTTTGAAGTCGGTGGAGAGAGCCAGCTCTTTCCATTCAGCGAGTTCAGCTTCAACGAACCGGTTCTTCTCACCGATGCGCGCGACGGTGTCGCTGCCCAGAGCCAGACGTTGCGGAGGGGTTGATGCGTTGGCCAAGGCCATCATCGCTTCAGCAAATTTCACAGGGTCACCAGGCTGAGCGTGGTTGGCCGCTTCAGCGAACTGACGCATTTTGCCGACGGTCTCGTCGTAGTCCGACAGTTCCAGCGCGGTCTTGATCAGCGACTGCTCATCGAGGAAATCGGTGCGGAAGAAGCCTGGTTCGACAACAGTGGCATGGATGCCCAGCGGCGCCAGTTCCTGATGCATGGCCTCGGTGATGAGACTGCACGAGTTCATCCTAAGGCATATCGACCAGATTCTGGCAGCTTGGGAAAGCTTTGCCCGCTCCGTGGAAACTGCTCTGCCTACTATGGATTCAAAGGGACTGAGGAATCATTCCGAGCACATCCTGAGGACGGTAGCTCAAGACATGCAAACCCCTCAAACCGAGCGACAGCAGATTGCTAAATCTCTCGGTCAGGGGCCGACGACGGAAGAAGACTCGCCCGCGCAGACGCATGCGGTGACGCGGTTTGTAGCAGGGTTCTCCATGGGTCAGATGGTTTCAGAATATCGGGCGCTCCGATCGAGCGTGCTCAGGCTTTGGCTGGCGGAGTCTCGGATTGAAGATCCTCATGATGTGCAAGACATCATCCGTTTCAATGAAGCGATAGACCAAGCGCTCGTGGAGTCAATTGCGAGATACGGTGAGGCTGTGGAGAGCACGCGAAAAACTGTTTTGGGCGTACTCGGCCATGACCTGCGCTCACCGCTGGGCGCTGTATTGATGGCCAGTGACATACTGCGTAAAAATGTCAACATGACTGACAGGGATCGGAGGTTGGCAGAACAAATTAGCGCGAGTGTGCGCAGAGCCAATCACATGGTCGGCGATTTGCTAGACCTGGCCCGCTCCAATCTGGGCGCAGGTATACCAGTCACCCCAGAAGATACTGATCTATCAATCGTGTGCGCTGCTGTTATAGAAGAGTTACGCACCGCGTTCCCTCAGGCGCAGATCGTTTCGAATGTGAGTGAACGGGTAGCAGGGAGGTATGATCCGTCGCGCATAGAACAAGTCTTCACAAACCTGATCGGTAACGCAGTCAGACATGGTGACTCACTGCAACCTATCCATGTGACCTTAACTCAGGATGATGATTGCTCAGTCTTCACCGTACAGAATCGCGGTGAACTTATACCTGTCAGTGTAATGCCCCATCTTTTCAATCCCCAGGCGCGTTACTCAAACTATGCAGCAACTGAAAAAGGGTCGACTGCGGGCTTGGGGCTGGGACTGTTCATTGCATCGGAAATCGTGGCAGCCCACGGAGGACAAATCGGTGTGATTTCAACACCCGAGCAAGGCACCATCTTCAAGGTTCAGCTCCCCATCATCCAGTGAGCCATTCTAGGCTCCTAGCGTGGTGCTCATCACGGTCTACACTCAAGTTCGCCCCTCATGACCCCTTCATACCCGCCTCCCCTTGGCGGGTTTTTTATTGCATATCACATCCGATCTCTGCTAATAGCGCCCGCTCACGTGACAGCTAATGGCTGAATGCCGTCGCTTAAGAACGACCGCTTTCAGCCAGAAGCGGCCAATTTCCTAGTTCGCCTTGACCTCAATCTGATCAGGTGTTTGTCCTCCTAATCGATTTTAAAGCAATGCTAAGGTATCGCACGGCTAGGTCTGCGATTGGCGCGATTCCCAGCGAGACAGATATTGGAAGCTGCAGTGAGGCTGTTCGGTGACAGCGCGAGCGACGTGAGCTGTTTATCGAGACCTTTAAGGGCGTTGGGACAGAAAAGCCCGAAAGACGTCCCCACCGAAGAAGCTCTGACGCTGATTCTACGTATTGAGCATGGCGTTGTTGCCTGAAACCTTCGCAGAACCAGACGGACAAACCACAGCACGCTCCCCGGACAGGCCATCGCATATCCAAGGGGCGTCATTTCACTCAGATTAGCCTTTGGTGGAAGTCCACCGCACTCTCTGTTCGCGGAAGACCTCCAGTAGGGTAGCACCTGCCAACTTAGAAGCGCGGCTTGCCAATCCCGCCCCGGGAGGGCAGAACAGGTAATTGCCGGAAACGCAACGCTGCTCTGAGATCCACTGTACTTGAACGCACCTACAGTTCCTCCTTTGAGACAACAGGGTAAAGACCAAGGTATTCCTGCCCATCGAAGCGCTGATTAGCTGAAAGCAGAACCGGAAGAATGCGAACTTTGTCGTGTTTCAAGCCATCGAAGAATCCGAGCTCCCAGGGCATCCATTTGGACTTCGTGGAGTTGTCAGTAGCGACATAGAACATTGACTCTGACTGCCGCATACGATGGCGCAACCTGGCTGCCGTGTCCTTGGTAACGCGACTGCGATCGAGCTCCGGATCGTCCACCCAGTCCACGTACACCCGCCTCCCTCTTTGCTCCAGTAATTTCTTGATCCCGATTACCAGATCCGCGTCGCTGCTGGAGTGAGACAGGAAAATATCGAAACTATCTGCCTCTTTGTAGGACTCCATCGATTCGGTGATAACCGCTTTGATGTTCCGATTGCCTTTGGCCTGCTTCGCAGCGGCGCGCGCTTCGTCTTGAGTGAAAAATGACATGATCCAGGCTCCTGCCGTTCAGTAGATATCCGCCAAAACGACAGGTACTTTGCCTACCAATGGGCATCGCGTCCACCCTATTTTCGGCAATCATCGACAATCCCTGAAGGCCCGCCAGGTTGGGCCGGACTCTTCCACGAGATCGACTGCTACCGGCTGAATCGATCGTCAAAAGTATCCAATTGCCAGTACTTAGGTGCCGGGGTACATTCGCTGACCACCGAACTGCGAGGGATGTGCAAGATAGCGAGGAACGTATTTTTCAGCTTTCACTTCGGCAACGATTTCTGGCGCACCAACCAAATCCGCCAGATGGGCGCGTTGCAAGGCCAAAATATCTGCCGACCCAACGAGTGGGAAGAGGTCAAACGCAAAGGTGCTGCATCGATTGAGGCCTGGATCGATGAAAATATGAAAGGCAAAAGCTGCGTCGTGGTTCTCGTAGGCTCCGAGACAGCTCTGCGTCCCTGGGTGATCAAGGAGATCATCAAAGGCTGGAATGCCGGCAAAGGCGTTTTCGGCATCCGTATTGACAAACTTCTCGATACGGACAGCAACCCCTCCAGGCCCGGCGCAAACCCGTTCGATATGATCGACTACGGAAGTGGAAAGCTGTCGAGCCGCGTCGACCTGATCACTCCGCAAGGGTGGGATAGCAAAGCCGTATACGCCGACATCCATGCCAACATAGAGCGCTGGATCGAAACCGCGATTCGCAAGCGCAGCGCGTAGGCCCAGAGCGATCAAGGTTTGCCAGGTGGGCCTCTACAACCATGAGGGCCTTACGGCAGGAACCTGCTGCAGTGCCGTCGCTCATCTAGACGTCAGTGTGGTCGTGCAGATGAGCCATGGGTGATCATGATCTCTCTGATACATCACACTCATCCCCGGCTGAGCTTCAAGGCTCTGGCCCATGCGGCCTTGAAACCCTTCAAGGACACCGTCCCATCTGTGTATCCAACCCGCATCTGAGCTGCCGTGCCATTCATCATTTGCCGCAATGCTTCGCCATTCTTCGCGACGTTATTGCACGACCTTCCAGTCTCCGAATACCTCCCAATCACCAGCCAGGGTGAAGGTCGAGGCCAGCAGAAAACATAAAGCGATAAAGCATTTATTCATTGGGCGGCCTTTCCTAGACGAGTCATCAGGACGACGGTCAGCGGATGTCTCCGGCCAAGCGTCAGTATCTTCGGTGGGGGGGCTTCTTGGTGACGAACCCATCGCACAGTGCCTATTACCGGTGAGGTCAAAGTATCGATGGGCAAGCACCTTGGCTTCCCGCAGTACCTCAAGAATTTCAACCTGAGAAGGCTCGCTGTCAGCGGCAGTGGGTGAACCGGTTGATGGCCTCACCGAGGCGCTCCCTGCGTTCGACAAACAAATGCCCCTTCTCCCGACCCTTCCCAAGGCTGAGGCGATCGCCTAGCCAGCCTCCTTCAACAAGACGTGTCATGCTAGCCGATAGTTGTAGACCGATCAGGAGCCCAGTAGCTCTGGCTTCTCCAGCGTCTTACGCAGCTTGGAGAAGTTCTCGGGTATATCCGAAGCGCTGTACAAGCTATCGAGGGCACGGGTTCCCCATTCGCGGGTACTTGTGAACCAGCTCTTCAATTCTCCACCGTTAACCTTAGGCAAATGCTTGTTAAAAGCCTTGAAGGACAGCAATGCCTCACTACTCGCGATCGCTTTGAAATGACGCTGTTCTTCGATAGACACTGAGTCCATGGTTATGCGCTTTCGCATGGGCACCCGGCTGCGGGCAGTCGCACTGAACTGCAGCTCGGAATAAATCCATGGGGAAAACGTACGATCCACCCCAGCGAAATTGTTCATCGGGATCGAGTTGCTGGTATTGAGTAAGACGAACAACTCCGACCGGTCGATCATTGCCTGTAGAGCGCCCGCTAGCATCATATGAACACCTGCGGTCAGGTCGGTCACTTTCCTGTAGTCGTAAACCACACCGCCTTCAGGCTTCCTCTGAGGCTCGGCGTAAACCTCGTTCAGGTCGTCAAGCAGACGGTGAAAATGGCCCCATACGCAGGAGTCGACGAAGACATCTAGCCCCTTGTCCTGCAGTGCAACGGCCAGCTCGATTGCCTGGTCAGCATCCCGATGCGAATGGGACAGGAACACATGGGCTTTCTTGCTGGGGAAGAGATGGTCAGCAAGCTGTTCGGCGTCGATGACATCCTTGCCCTTGAATTTGCCCACCATGTAATCGGATAGCTTGTCGAAGGTGCCCTTGGCCTGGTCTTTGAACGCATCGGTTTCATGGCGATGAACCTTGCGGAGAGGCTGGTAATCATTCAGCTCGAAACCTATGTACATCGATCTTCCTTACTCGAATATCCAACGTTTCCCACCAGCGCGACACGGATTTTTTCTCGTCCGGTGGAGGTGGCGTTTCCTACGTGCAGGATTCTAGCACCCCATGGTGTCAATTTGCCTTCGATGCTGAACACCCTCCACGCTTCATCGAAGGCGCAACGAGGCGAAAGGGCAAGCCTGAATGAAGCCGGTGGCGCTACTCGCCTCTCTCGCCGGAGCTGCACACGCTAAAAGCTCAAGCGCTGAATGCCGACAGGTTTAGTCAGGCCGAGACTGCTCTGGTGTTCAACCTGCCCAAATCAACCGTTGCCCACCACTGACATCGCCACTGAAAAGTAGCCATTCTGCGAAACGAGGATGCACGTCTGCGTTGTAGCTCAACGCCGCCGGTAATGGCATTATGAAATTGAGACCTCACAGAGGTATCCGATGGAGCGTTCTATCCCCGCGAGCATTCCTGTCGCCAACAACCTCACTGACTTTCGATGCATGGAATAGCCAGGGTCAACGAATGGAATCGATCATGCTCATTAAAACACCATTTGATTTTGATGCACCGTTGATCTCAATTCGCGATAAGTTGCTTATCAAGGATGTAAGCCCCCAAGTTTTTAATGCACAGGATCCTAGTCTTACATCAGAGGCGAAAGAAGCGTTACTCGAACTACAATTCAGAAACGTCACCTTCAGAGATGCAATTGCAAGTGGAAATGCCACTATAAATGGAAAGTACTGGCAATTATCCACGAGACGTCCTATTGAGTCATTCAAGGGGTTGGTCATGGAAGCGGCGCTCTGTAGAGAATGTGGCGACAACCCATTTACAATAGGTCACCGCACTTTTGCTTGGTGCACAGGACGGCTTATAGGGGAAGTAAGCAATAAAGAGATCAGTGAGCACATCCCCTTCATCACCGCCAACAAAAAACTCCAGGACAATCCATTAACAGCCAGGTTCTACGATCCTGCAAGCCCCTATGACATGCACTTTTACAGAATCAATGACCAAGGTAACGCTGAGCTAGCTACAGAGGTTGGTGACTATAAAGGTGTAGTTGCGGGCATCCAAGTCAAGGCTATCCAGAGCAATGAAAAGACGGAGATTATCCAGAAGCTAATTAAAGGTCGCTATACGCGAGTCGTGACCATGCTTCGACACAAGAGCGGCGAGCATAGTTACGAGGTCTGTGTACGCATTCTTAATAAGATGCGAAAAGACGGTGAAATCACAGCGGAGCAGGCGCTGAACATTATTTCCAGATTGACTTACCCTGAGTTCCTAGGTCTCGAACAGCATAAATTTGACAGCTATAGTGAATGGATAAACTTGGCATATGGGAGGTTTGAGCGCTGGGAAGAAGACCCGTTTTCAGTCGAGACTATTGGTCTCGAAGTGGCGATGATTAGATCTGGAGCTAGTGGAATTGTCATGCCAGACACACCCCAGCTTATACTTCCACCTTCAGTCCACTAGGCACTGTAAAAAGCCTTAATATTTTTAATGCTGTATTAAAAATGGCAACCACGCCGGCATCAGCGACCCTGCTGCACCACCCGAGCAGCATACCCAGCTCAGAGCCGGCGTGAGCTTCTAGGAAGCCAGCCCTCATCCAAGCATCGCATTCTGCTGGTAACCAAACGTTGCTTTAGGCAACCTCACAGACAGCATTTCTTGTACTTGAGTCCACTTCTGCAGGGGCACAAATCGTTACGTCCATGCCTCTTAGGAGCAAGTAACCTCTCCATGGCCTTCATACCCTCTCGAACCGATAACCGTTATTCACGATGTCGCACTGGGTATGGGCCATTCTGGCGACCTCAAATTGAATACATCAAGGTACGAAAGGCTCTATATCGGGCTTCTTGGTGAGTTCTGCCGCTAACTCCCGAGCGGATCTACCTCAAGCTTGAGCATCATTTCACTCACTGCTTAGCGGGATTTTCCCCATTGAGGATTGACAATCAACAACTCAGAGTCCAGGACTGTACGAGAAATCAGCGACAAGGTTTCCAGCGACGGGCGTGCTCGGATAACCCTGCTGAGCTCCTGGGTGTCGATCTCCTTCAGCCTTGACTGAGTCTTGAGCCGACGCACCTTCGCGCCTTCCACCGCCTCAATAATTTCCTCCCCCAGCCTGACCACCCCCTCGTCATCCAAAGACTCCGTTGCAGGCATGTTGACCTGCTCATTGAGGAACCCACTCAACTTACTGAATTTGACTGAGACTGGATCATCTGAGCAGCGATATGCCGGGCCACGCCGGTTAAATACGACATAATGATTCTCTTCATCTGTAATCTCCCCGATGTCCGAAGGCTTAAATGCCATAGAATTATCAAGGATCGCATCATTCAGATAATGGGCATTTAACTCTGCACACTCATGGAAGATCGGGGCTGTGTAGGCAACAAGATTCCCTTTACTTTCGAGCTCAAGGAGTAAATTGTGCTGATCTGATCGCTGGAGAGAATGCAGATGCCAGCGATAATACGCCCCACCCATAAGGTTGTGCTCTTTGCAATTTGTCCGTGCCATGTAATGACTCAGCTTAAATTGCAAGAAAATCGGAATACCACCAACAATCTTAACATCATACCCTCCTCCCGCCTGACCTTCAGCGTACAGCGTCGGGAATTGCGGTGCAGCGGCGATCGAGCTTCCCAGCAGCTTCACAACCTCGTTGGTCACTGCATAGCCATAAGAAAACTCGGATATGTTAGGCGTCATGGATAATCCTTATCTTAGTTCATGCTCTGCCACGGTTTTAGAGTGACCGCGCGACAACACCGCCGCTTGTTCTTCCGGGATACCAAGCAGCTAGGCCGCCCTGTTGAGATTCATCGATGTACCGATAGATATCGACGTACTCATTTCCGTACGTTTTCCCGTGTTCTTTGGTAGGAATCACGAAGATGCTGTCATAGCTCTTTACACCATCAGCGTAACCAATTTCCCACGGGCACCAGCGTGACGCCAAGGCATTGGGCGTTGCCAGGAATAGGAACAGGTCAGCCTCCACAATCCTGCTCTTGATCATCCTGGCAGTGTTGCCATTGGTGTGCTCTGGCATCTCGCTGTCCATCCAGTCGACGTACAGATGGAGACCTTGATCTTTGAAGAATTTTAGCAATCCCTCAACCGCTATTCGATCCTTATGGCTATGGCATAAGAACGCTGTTCTGTAGCCAAGCGTACGGGCATTCTGAGAGTTCGAGGCGGTGCTGTAATAACGACTGCGCGAGCCTGCAGATCGTAAGGTACCAAGGTCAAGGGGCATTGCTGGCTATCCTATGGTGTTGCCGAAACGGGTCAGCGGTATCTACTCATATTTTAAAATGGTGACGTTGCTAAGCTGTACGGATGGCTAGGCTGTCCCGATTGCTTAGCCATCCGGGCTGCCTAACCTTCCGGACTTTTGGATCGTTCGGATTGTTAGGCTGCAGGTGCTCCTAAGATGCGCGTCGCGGCTATGATCGAAGCGAATACTGAGCCATGAAAAATGATCAGCGTCTTGGAGAAGACAGCCTTGAAAAAGTCCATGTTTCCATTTTTGACGTCAAGCGCCATGGCAAAGTCGACGTTATCCGGTTCCAGTAATCGGATCTTGTTGTAGAGACGTCGGTAGTTACGCTCCAAGGCCAGAAAATAACCATCCAACCCCCATAGCGCGATCGCTGGAACAAGAGCATATTGCGCGAAGCCCTTGCTATCTTGAGCAGCTGCAAGCGCAAACAACCCAGAGATCAGCAACACCGACCAGCCTTTAAGCAGGAAGGAGTTCGTGGACAACCGGTTGACAACACCTTGGACAAACTCCAGGTGCTTTAGCTTTCTGTCCAATTAAGATGCTCTCTCCAATTGTTCGTGAAAATCATGAACTGCTGCATTGAAGTACTGATTATCATCTCGATCAGGACAAGCTTTAAGCCAGCTCATAAACTCAGAAGAGGTTGCGACCTTCAAATGCTCCACAGGTGCCGTATGGAAAATGGGCACGTCTGACCCGAAACTCTCCATCCCTGCGTGCGATATATATCTACCCTGATGCAACGTCCAAATCAGGTGACTGAATGTCAACTCCATGTGAATCCAAGGAGAGTGCGTCATAGCTTCTCCTTGGATAGACTGCTTTGATGACACAGACCGATCTGTATTCAAAAACAACAAAGTGGAAGATTGCATAATCATTCGTTGCAGCGCACCGACCAATATCATATAAACGTGGGCAGCCGATCGATTGCAGCGATCTAGATAGAAATTCGGGCTACCTTTGATCTTTGAATAATTCTTATCAATAGCTCTCAGCAGAGTATAGGCCGACCCCCAGAACACTGAGTCGACGAAAGCAATTATACCTTTCTGCTTTAATTCATAAGCCAACTGAATGGCCATATCTTGATCACTGTAAGAGTGCGAAATAAAAACATCACAAGGCACTTCCGGGAACAAGTGCTTGGCAATCAGCTCTGCACTGATGCTACTCCCATCCTTCATGAGATAATTGCGCAGACTGACAACTTTTTCGTTCACTGCGTTATTATGCGTATCAACAATCGATTCAGAGACAGGCAGATCCTTGCGATCTAGATCCAAATTAAATCCATAATGCATTACTTATATTCCTAGTAACGGCCCCTGACGATCACGTCGTTTGGGAGCAGTAGGATGGCGATCTAGCTTATGATGAAGCCCAAGCCCGGACGAGAATGCATGCACATAATCAAGCAACTCATCGTCCTCATTGGCAGGCATGTTCTGAATTTCTGCGGCAGCGCCCCCTGGACTTTTCAGCGCAAGAATTTTGGCGTCTGGGCAGAGCCTCTTGAAAAGTGCGTATTCCGTCACGATACCTTCTTTACCACCAATAAATACCGCCGCATCATAGTCATATGTGGTAAACATCTGCTTTCTCATGATGGAAAGGCTCTGGCCTAAATCCTTGCCAACTGGGGTTTCGATGAAATTGGCAAATTTCCTATTTTCTTCAGGAATCACTCCCGAAAAATGCTTGCTCTGGAAAATTGTCACCGCATTCTGATTCGTGATCCCAAGATCCTCGCATACGGCCAGGATCAAAGGCGAAATGGAAGGGTGTCCGCCGAAAACCAAGTGCTTACGGCCAATCACGGTGAACAGGAATGAGCGCAAGGCGGCCTGGATCAGTACCGGATCACACCTTTTGTAATAGGGGCTCTCGAAGTTTGGAACGCTGGCGGATAGAAAGATACTACTCATATAGGGGTTTCCGATAAATTCTGATTGGTCATGAGTCATCATAGGTTTGATCAACCAAGGCTGATCAAATCCCCAGCCTTCCACGGTTTTCCGATCAAGCCACGTTATGTGTCTCAGGCCATTCAATGAACTCCGAGCAAGCATCATCCGTTGAGATCAATCGCACCTGTTCAGTGACCGACTCGTTCAACCACTCCATGTGCGCTCTCCACTTCCGATCCTTGATCCCCGCCTGGTTGTAAACAACTGCGACAGGCGGCATGTGGAAATCCAAGGTCGCCTCATGCAGCGCATGGCTCGTAGGAACCCCCATCTCCGGGTAGGCCACAATCCTTTTACCGGCGACCTTCACTATCACACTCCGCCGTACCGAGTACCCCAAGATTACTCCGTCGTATTGCTTGATCGAATCATGAAGCTTGCCGACGAGACGGGAGTAGCGTTGCGCAACGCTTTTCGTGCGCAGCATCTCGACCATATCCATCACCTCGGTGAGCTTGGCATTGTCGAGCTGCTCGAAGGCATTCAGGCACTGTTCGGTCAGACGGACCTCACCACAGGCCGTTTGCTCCGCCTTCGACGCCACCCCTGGCCAACCTACCCGCAGCACGCACAAACCACGCATGGTAGCCTTCGCGAACTCCTGCTTAGTCCAACGCCTGTCGAAGTACTCATTTGTATCCAAATAGACGATCACATCTGCGTCGCACAGGCGCTGCCACAGCACCTCCTGGAAATGCTCGCCAGGGAGAATGTCATGCGTGTCTAGAAATACGTCGTATTGGCGGGCTGACAGGGCTGCGTAAAGCTGCAGGGCAGCATTAGTCGACTCGACGCGGCGGTAGCTGAGGAACACCCGGCGCTGCTTGGGAAGCAGTGATGCGCCCTCCAACAAAGCCATGGCAAGGCTGCCAAGGCCGCCTTTCATTTCCAGGCCATTGAGGCCACCCAGCTTCCCTGGGAATTCAGCCGAGAAGTTGTCCTTGCAGATTGCTACAGGGATCAGGGGGATCCTGCGCTTGATCAGTTGGCCGACGGCAGCCTCGTTATGAGGATCACCGCCGTTCTGTGCACTGAAACACAAGGCCGCGCTACACCGATCAATGGCTGGCTTAAAATGCACAAGGTCGCCCTCGAACAAGCTGACGTCCTTGCCAAGCTCAAGACCCAGGCCTTCCAGGCGGAGTGCGATCTCTTGCTTGAGCGCCTCGGCCTGGCCGTCAGGGACGGTTCCTAGCAGTGCAAGGCAATACAGGGGGGCTTGGTCTTCCATGGCGCAGTGCTCGTTATCGCAGGTTTTGTAGTAGCAGGATGCTATCAAAAAAGATGGGCCACCTGCTTAATAATTTTGTATTGCGTTGAACGACTTCCAGGCCTGTCTTTCGGCCCACAGATGCTGATACAGAGGGCTTGAAATGGCCCCTAAACAGAAAATCAGTGCAGAACTAGCGATAGCGACAGCAAAATATTTCATACCCGGCCCCATCTCCTCCGCTGGCGGTAGGCAAACATCGGCTAGAGACAACTGTTTTATATAATTACACCTCTTACTAGACAGCCCCAGAGCTAAACGGCTTTAGGATAATCTGGGGCTCTACCCAAAGCCTAAGACCGTAAGCGTTCACCGAATATCCATCATATCGTCCGGTGAATGCATTCGACGCAGCGAACTCCAGAAATGAGCCTCATACTGCCACACTGTCAGCTGAAGCCTGAGCGATCCTTGTTCCACCAAATACTGATATGACGTTTCAAATTCATCTTGGGAAGGAATAACACCGAGCACGGCGACCAGTTCAGACGAATTCCATGTGAGCAGCGGCATAAGTGTCCCGTCCCTGATATTGAAGCGCATTTTACCTAGGACTGGTTGCTTTTGGCTCTGGGCTCAACTTTTCACCAACGCCAGCCAAAAACAGTCCTTGTATGCGCCCTACTAGACCGCAGGTTAACTGCACCCGATGCTCGGGAATTGAAGACCACGAAATGAACTTGCCAAATAAACAAAAGCCCTGCAAGTGAATACCTGCAGGACTTAGAGTCCTTCCACCAGTCGCAACGCTGGTGAACTCAGCAGTAGTGTTTATGCCATCCGATGACCTGGAGTCCGATCCGAGCCATCTGCCGCAAGCGCCTGACCCAGTGGGGCCACCTGGCTAACCCGTTGCAGTGATGTGTTTCTGCATGGGTTTAGATTAGGGTTGAGCCAGGTGTCTGGGTTAGACGAATACTCTTCTCGATTTGCCTAATTCTGCTTGCTTGCGCAAAGCCTCTAGACGGCTTGTGCACGCAACCGGGCCAAGTCCTTGCTAGGCGGAGCGCCGAACAAACGACTGTATTCTCGACTGAACTGCGACAGGCTTTCATAACCAATCTTGTAGCCGATAGAGGAAATGTCGCTACGCTCAGCGAGCAATAACCTGCGGGCCTCCTGCAGACGCAATTGTTTTTGATACTGCAGCGGGCTCATGGACGTCACCGATTTGAAGCGGTGGTGCAGCGCCGAGGTACTGAGGTTGATCAGCTGCGCCAGGTTGTCGATGCTCAGGGGCTCAGCGTAATGGTTATTCAACCATTCGATGGCACGGTTCACCCGGTGGGTCTGTGTGTCGGGAATCGCGATCTCGTGCAAGCGCTGCCCCTGTTGGCCACGTAGCAGACGGTAATAAATTTCCTGCGTTGCCAAAGGGGCGAGAGAAGCAATGTCGTTCGGTGTGTCCAGCAGGCGTAACAGGCGTAACGCCGCATCGAGCAAAGAGATGTCGACGCGCTCCAGGAACATCCCTCGCTCCCCGTCTCTCGCATTCGGTACGCCGATTGGACTCACATCAGCGATCAGACGACAAATCTGGGCTGGGTCAATATCCAGGCGCAAACACAGGTACGGACGCTCTGGACTGGCCTCGATGACTTTGCCGACGATGGGCAAGGTAACCGACACCACCAAATAATTGAGCGGATCGTAAATGTAGGTTTCGCTGCCTAGCCGTACTTCCTTTCGGCCATCGATAACCACACACAGGGCCGGTTTGTGCACCTGATGCAGGTCTTCCGTTGGTTGATCGCTACGGATCAAATGCAGGTCTTTGACCGCTGTGGCGTGTATGCCGAAATCAGGGGCAAACTTTTTGATCAGCGATGCCAGCTCGGCCCGCCGCAGGTCGAGGCCGTCGTGTTGCGGGGCGCTTGCAGGAGTAGAAGAAAGCATGTTGAACACTCTCCCTAACCAAAGGCTGGATGGCATTAGTTAAGCCGATTCAGCTTGGGTAGGCTAGTACCTGCTCATCACTCCTTGATCGTCTCTCTAAACAGGAGTCGACGCTCCCCGGAACGCGAGAGCGTCAAGAACCGCTCAGTCGGGTTTCCATTCGGCAATGTCATTTACGCTTGAACGTTCCTTGTGCGGTTGCCAACAACACGCCTTGGTCAGACACTAGGGTTCCCTGCACAAAATAGAGGCTACGACCACTTCGGCTGACCTGCCCCTTGGCGATGACAACGCCCTCACGAGCCGCGCTCAAGTACGAGATGTTCAACATGACGGTCACCCCGTGCGACTCCGGCTCATGCTCCGGTGAATACAAACCTGCGTAACCACATGCTGCGTCCAATAGCGTAGCAACAAGACCGCCATGCAACATCCCTTGTCGGTTGAGGTGCTGAGGTTCAATCGCCATGTGAAACTCGGCTTGCCCCTCCGCCCAGTGCACCAGCTCAACACCAAGACTGCTCAGAAATGGATTGTCCAACTGCATGATTCTCACCCTTCCTATTGTTCTCTCGCACCAGTGCAAACGCTCGATGCGATAAGCGCCAAGCCTCGCTTGCGAAGACCAAAATACTGTTCACTCCGGCACAGGCTGACAAGTGATAAAAAACACAGCTCAATTGAGAAAATCTGGTGCCAAGCGCATTACTCAGGCTCAGCATGGGGAAGGACTAGCAGCGTCAATTACCGCATCAATTTCATCATTGGTACCGCCCTACTCCCTCGCCGTCACTGCTAGCATTTGCTCATGCATTAGGGTGATTACATTCAGTCAATGTAGTAAGGAATTGTGAATGGATACTGATCTAAAAGCCCTTTGGCTGCGCGAGAGGAACCGTAGAGAAGCGCTATGGGAGCTGGAAGTGCTGCAACCTGGCGCAGCAGAAGCCAAAACCCCTTTGGCCACACTGGCTGCTATCGACCGGGAAGATCTGGAGAGTCCTGTTGGTCACTCCAGTGCGATGTCGATCGATGAACTTCGTGAAGCCGTTCCCGAGACACGAATCGAAGGTACAGATGGCCATTCTTTTGTGATCGTCTTGGATCAGCATATTCCCCAGCCTTGGCACGCAAGATTTGAAGCTGCCAGCATGCTTTCTACCCGTTTACCCCAAGGAAGCTACGCAAGTGACTGGCGACGCTTTTTACGGTTGTGGGTACGGGAAATGGAACACCTCAGAGCACACCGGGAGAGGCTTGAAAATGATCGATCTTGATTTGAATGTAAACGACTGTGAGGCATTGCTCAGGCATTGCGAGAGCTTTGTGCCGGCAGGAGATGATCCGAGAGAAAGGCGGCGTCTGCAGGATGCTTTAGAGACGCTGCGTGAGGCTCTGGTGAGTCATCTGAATGAGCCAACACTCCCAGCACAGAACAAGGAAACGACTTGATTTTGAAGCACTCACGCTCGACGTGAAAACCATGCAAACCTGCCTCAAAAGCAAGCTTGATTTGCCTTCACCATTGCATCTGCTCAACGCGTTATGACGGCAACAGTTCTGACATCTGTTGCTTCGATAGCGTTGCTGACCTTTCAATCAATGGAGAAGGAAATGCCCATGCGACAAAAGAGCCGCTTCAAATCCGCAGCCCAGTTTCTTGCTGAAAAAATGGTACAGGCACTCATTCAGGAGTTGCTTCGAGCCGTTCTTCGGGACTGGCTCGAATGAATCCCTCGGCATTTGAATGCCAATCATGGGGTTTCCTTCGCTTCATAAATGACAGAACCCGCTTTATGACGGGTTCTGGGCTTTTTCCAACGAGCGAATTGCATGGGGCTGCGCTACTCAGGAATTCGGCAGTTCTCGTATTCCTCAAGCGGCAGCCCCGACTTGGAGCCAACAACAACGCCGGTCAGCCCACAGTGAGGGCAACAAGCATGCTTTTCGTTGTACCACCTTGTGATTTGGGCGGGCTCTGACCATTGGCCGCAGGCGCTGCAGATGCATCTCACGCTCGCGTTAATTTCCTCGCGATTGTTCCAACCGTGATGACTGGCCGACTCATCCAGCCACTGTAGGCGAGAGGTTGTTGCTTCATCCATCGAATAGACCTGATCACCTGTTCACATCACGCGATTTTAACGCAGCATCGCTCAGTTCGTGTCCGCGCAGTATCGGAAGTGCACCAGCACGGCAAAGCTCGTGTCGAAGGCGCGACAGAGCTTTGCGCAAATAAACAGGATTAGGCAAATCGAGAACAGTTTCCTTCTAACTTTGACCTCCAGCTCAGCCCTAATCTGAACCCATGCAGAAACACAACTGCATCGGGTTAACCAGACAGAACTGATCTGAGCGACCCGGCCCTCAATCCTTGATTACGACCGGAGTCACCGCCATGAAAACTGTTAGCCAACTGATCGCTATCGCTACCTTCGCTCTGAGTGCCACCGCTTTTGCCGTACCGAGCAATCAGGAAGACCGCTTCTTTACACAAGTTACCGAACAACAGCAGACGATTGCCGCCGATGGCTCCGATCGCACCCCGCTGGGCCAGGCCTTGGCCGCCGACGGCTCGGATCGCACCCCACTGGGCCAAGCCCTGGCTGCCGACGGCTCGGATCGCACCCCACTGGGCCAGGCTCTGGCTGCCGACGGCTCGGATCGCACCCCACTGGGCCAGGCTCTGGCTGCCGACGGCTCGGATCGCACCCCACTGGGCCAAGCTCTGGCTGCCGACGGCTCGGATC